>JFJP01011087.1_pt1 | contig 53333 bp, 41 predicted proteins | sample 431651 | NCBI WGS metagenome assembly JFJP01 (sample SAMN02602958, study PRJNA72255) | Microbial mat metagenome, whole genome shotgun sequencing project. | biome: fresh water; feature: sink hole; material: water; isolation source: purple microbial (photo- and chemosynthetic) mats found in... | reverse complement strand
GGCGGGTGCGATCGGCGCTCAGCCGCCACGGCGTCGTCGTCTGTCCCGGCTACATCGCGCGGAACCGCCGCGGCGAGACGGTTCTGCTCGGGCGCGGCGGCTCGGATCTGACCGCGCTGTGCCTGGCGCGGGCGCTGGGCGCCACGCGCTGCCGGCTGGTGAAGGATGTCGACGGCCTCTACGAACGCGATCCGGCGCTGCCCGGGCCGCGGGCGCGCCGTTTCGAGACCGCGAACTGGGCCGACGCCCTGGCCACCGACGGCTCGATCATCCAGCACAAGGCGGTGCGGTTCGCACGACGGCACGGGCTGGCTTTCGAACTGGGCGCGCTCAACGCGTCCGACGGCACGCGCATCGGAAGCTGCCCGACGCATCTCGAGGCACCGCCCGCAGCCGCGGCCCCGCTGCGCGTGGTGCTTCTCGGGCACGGCAACGTCGGCGGCGGCGTGGCGCGACTGCTGACCGCCGACGCGGATCGGTTCACGCTGACCGGCGTCGCCGTACGCGACCGGTCGAGCCATGAGCTCGGCCTGGAAGCCGCCGAAGACGCCGTGGCGCTGGCCTCGACCGAGGCCGATGTCGTGGTCGAGGCGATGGGAGGAACCGGGGCGGCCTACCACGCCGTCGCCGCGGCGCTGCGGCGCGGAACGCCGGTGGTCACCGCGAACAAGGACCTCATCGCCGCCCACGGTCCCGAACTGTTCGAACTGGCCCGCAGACATCGCACCAGCCTGCTGGCCGGCGCGGCGGTGGGCGGCGGCGTGCCGGTTCTGGAAGCGCTCGCCCGCCCCGGCGCCGCCGTGCTGGTCTCGCTGACGGGCGTGCTGAACGGCACGGCCAACTTCGTGCTGCAGCGCTGCGAACAGGGCATGCCGCTGGCGACCGCGGTGGACGAAGCCCGCGCCCACGGTCTGGCCGAAGCCGATCCGTCGCGCGATCTGGATGGACGCGACGCGGCCGCCAAGCTGTGTGCGGCGGCGCTGCTGGCCGGCGGTCCGCCGCTGCGCGAAGACGAGGTCTCGCGCCAGCCCATCACCGGACAGGGTCTGTTGCCGGGCGTGCGGCAGGTTGCGACGCTGGAACGCACGGGCGATGGCTGGCGCGCACGCGTCCGCCTGGTGCGATTGCCCGCGCGGTCGCCACTGCGGAGCGCCCGCGACGAGCAGAACCATGTGGTGCTGAAGCGTGACGACGGCAGCGTCGAGCATCTGCATGGCAGCGGCGCCGGTCGGTGGCCGACTGCGGAAGCGGTGATGGGCGATCTGTGGCAACTGGCCAGGGAAGCACGGGCGGGCGATCGAGGCGCCGGGCGTCGACCCGCCGCGTCGGCGACCGCGACCGCCCGTCTCCTGACGCCTGCCGCCATTTGACCGGAACGCGAACGCAGCCGGCCCGGCACCAGAGGGTGTCCGGGCCGGCTGCAAAGCGGCCTTCAGAGATGTGACGCGATCAGAACGCGCTCACCACGCCGACGGCCGCACGGCCCGTCGACTGCGCGTTGTCGTAGGTGTATTCGGCCGTCATCCTCAGATTCCGCTGAGACAACCGGCTGACTCCCACCGTAAAGCTCTCCCGATCATGCTCGTCCCACTCGGAGTCGATGCGATTGTAGAGCAGCGTCACGACATGGCGCGACCGGTCCTGATGCGGCGAAATCACGAGTTCCCCGACCAGGCCGTCGGTCTCCACGCGATCCTCGAGCGCGTAGAATCCCGGATTCGTGTCACGGCGCTGCAGGTACTGGAACGAGAAGTCCAGCGTGCCGTTGCCCGCCTTCACGTCCGGTCCGTGGTAGAGCACGCGGTTGTGCATGGCGGGTCCGCTGACCGTCGTCGCGGGATCGAAGTCGGGATCCGGATCGACGCCCAGTTCGTCGCCGTAGTAGCCGAAATAGCCAACGCTGGCGTACTGCCCGACGTCCTGGCCGAACCTCAGGAAGAAGTTCTTGTACTTGTCGGAGTCGAATCCGGCATCCGTCGCCGGGTCCTTGCCGTTGCCGTTGAGGACCATGGCGATCACGTTCGACCCGCTGCGCGGCATGTCGTACGCCAGGATGACGCCGCGGTCATAGGCCAGGTTGATGTTCGACCTTCCGATGCGGGTCTTGTAGATCAGGTAGTCCTCGTAGGTCAGCCGCAGTTCCCGCTTCATGAGCGGGTCGCAGGCCTGGAACTGGCCCACCAGGATGTCCAGCGGCGCCCCGCCGACGTCGTTGAAGTGCACGTAGGCATCCTCGATGCCCGCCACTTCACCCCTTTCCGACAGGAAGAAATAGAAGTAGTAGCCGACGTTCCTCGCCAGCGTGCCGCCGGACAGGAGCTTCAGGCCGAACGGGCTCTGCAGGTCGGTCTTCAGATCCCCTTCCCCGTCCTCGGCCAGGGTGACGAAGGCGTCCAGGCGCACGGCCAACGGGAAATCCTTGTTCAGACGCAGCAGGTCGTCGCCGGCGGCGACGTAGTCGCGATCATTCTCGTCCTCCGGCAAGGCGAAGCCGTTGGCGGCGAAGTCGTCGCCGAACGCCTTGAGGCGGGGGAACGGCGCATGGCAGGTGGTGCAGCTCAGCTTGTGGCGACGCGCGAAGGCGGGGATCGCCGAAGCCGTTTCGGGCAGCAGCGAGCCGGCCAGGACGACCAGCAGCGCCACGCCGAAGATCCTCGTCGTGTTCATGGATGACGACCTTTCCATTAGTAGACCTCGATCCAGGTGTCTGCGCTGTTGATGACCCGTGGCGCCGACTCTTCGGCCGGCACCTTGAGGAACTCGGCCACCGGTTTCATCAGCAACTGGTAGTTCAGCACGGCGCGGAATTCGATGCGCCCCGGGGCCGCCTCTGCGGGCACTTCCCAGGTGAACGTTTCGACCTTCGTCTCGCGCGGCCCGATGCGGTAGTCCACGCCCAGCGAAGCCGTGTTCCACTGCTGCATCGTCATGCGGCCCTGCGGATCGAAATAGGGCATGCGGAAGATGCGGTTGCCCGCCGGGATGCCGTCGCGCTGCACGCCGGGAAAGTCCGGGATGTCCATCGCGATGCCCATGTCCTGGTAGGCGAGCGTCTCGGCGGAGATCGTGTATTCCTCGCCCGCGAAGCCCTTCGGGTCGACGGGCAGCCGCCAGCTCCGGCCGGCGCTGTCGGTGGCGGTGACCTCGAGCCACAGCATCCGGTCCTCGACCGAGCCGCTCGGCACCTTGTGCCCGCATTTCCCGTTGAAGAGCTGGACCCGGATGACGGCGGTGCCGTCGCTCTCCACTTCGCGCTCGATCGGGTTCATCCGCACCTCGATCGACCCGTTCAGCTTGCCCTGGTCATGGGCGCCGTGGAACAGATGCTGGGCCACGAGCCCGGGCTGGCCCATGCGGGCCGAGACGCCCTCGGCCTTCGGCATGTGACAGTCCTGGCATTGCACACCCTGCGCGTAGTACGGCCCTTCCTTCCACTCCAGGTGGGTCGACTTGACCCAGACGCCGTACGGGCTCATCTCGTTGTGGCAGGTCCCGCAGAAGTCGCCGGTGCGCAGGAACGCGTTCTCCACCGTGTCGTGGTGCGGCGAGACCACGCCGGGCTTCGGCCCCTGCTTCAGGCGGCCCGGCTCGCTCACCCAATTGAAATTGTGCGGCACGTCGCCTTCGAAGCCGGTGATGGTGTGGCAGTGGTCGCAGTGCACCGACTCGTTCGCCCGGCTGTCCAGTTCGGGGCGCGGCGGCGGCGTGTCGCCGGCCAGGAACGCGGTCGGGGCGTGGCAGCCGTTGCAGCCGGCCTTGACTCCCGCGACCTTGGCGTCCTTCTCCGCGTGCTTCACCGCCAGTTCGAAATACTCGATCTCGTCCCAGTGGTGGGTGTAGGCCTGGCTCATCATCGCCTGCTTCCATTGCTGGAAGATGTCGTCGTGGCAACTCGAGCAGGCCTGCGGCTTCTCGTAGTCGTCGTAACTGCGCGTGCCGTGGGCGGCGTCGCCGACCGCGATGCCGCCGATAGCGGGCGTCCCCCCCAGCGCCAGACCGACCAGGATCGTCGGCATGAACTTGAAAATCATACTCAACCCCTTGGAGTTACAGAACTTATCCCCTCCAGGGGAACATTAGCAGATCGAATCGCGAATACAATCGCTTCGACGACCCGGTGCGATTTCAATGCTGGAAGGACAAGGGGTGCTGAACAAAAAAAGCGCGGCCGTTTCCGGCCGCGCCACCGAAGCTCCGCCAGGGGCGGTCTCGGCGTCAGCTCGTCTGCAACTGGCGGAGCACCTTCTTGGCCACGCACTTCAGCGTGTCGAAGACGCCCACACCCTGCACCGCGATGCCCTCGAAGTTGTCATAGCCTTCGGGATTCAGTTCCTCGTTCAGTTCCGCCATCGGGATCGCGTCCGGCATGTCGCGCTTGTTCCACTGCATCACGAACGGGATCTGCTCGAGGCTCAGATCGTATTCCTTGAGGTTGTCGTGCAGGTTGTACAGCGCTTCGATGTTCGCGTCGAAGCGCGACTCGCTGCTGTCGCCCACGAAGACGATGCCGTCGACGCCGCGCAGGATCAGCTTGCGGCTGGCGTTGTAGTACACCTGGCCCGGCACCGTGTAGAGGTGGAACCGCGTCTTGAAGCCCTTCACTTCGCCCAGTTCCAGCGGCAGGAAGTCGAAGAACAGCGTGCGGTCCATCTCCGTCGCCAGCGTCACGAGCTTGCCCTTGGTTTCGGGCGCCAGCTTCTCGTAGACGTACTGGATGTTGGTCGTCTTCCCGCCGAGACCGGGGCCGTAATAGACCACCTTGCAGTTGATCTCGCGCGAAGAGTAGTTGATCAGCGACACGACGTTCCCCTTTGCCTGCCGGTGACGGGGCCTGCGCCCCGCGCCATATCCGCGAATCAGTCGGCGAACAGGTTGTCGATCTCCGCCTCGACGCCGCGCGTGAAGCCCTCGTCGAAGGTGTCGTATTCCTCGTTGCGGTACTCGAGCTTCTCGTACAGGTGCTCGATGATCTCGTTCAGTTCCTCGACCGCGCGCTTGACCCGCAGTCTGACCAGCCCGAGCGTGGTGCTCTTGGAGAACAGCACCACCAGCACGACGCCCTTGGCGATCTTCGCCAGATACATGCTCTCGCGGGCGCCCTGGTGGAACAGCGTGCTGAAATCACGCTCGCCGATCAGCTTGGCCAGCTGGTAGTTCGCCTCGAAGTCCGCAGCGCACAGCGAAGCGAAACTGGTGAGGTCGAAATCGACTTCAGGACCGCACTGGCTGACCAGCTGGCCCGTCCGGTCGATCAACACGACGTTGCTGGCGCGGCTGCTTCGCAGCAGATCGTCCAGGACGTTGTTGATCGCCCAGTAGTCTTCCTCGAAGATGGCCCATTCTGCTCTGACCATGTACCGCACTCCTGCCGGGAGAACCCGGCCCGGGCTGTGCCACAGGCTTTCGGGCATTGAACGCCAACAGGATATCGACCGGAAGTATACCCACTTGAACGGGGATTTGGGGCTTTCGCGGGTGGCAGGAAACCGGCGGTCGCGGCCGGCCTGAGGCGCCCTAGAACGAGCGGCGGAACTGGAAGGCCCGTTGCAGCGTGACCTCGTCGGTGTAGGCCAGGGCGCCGCCGACGGGGATCCCGGTCGCCAATCTCGAGAGCTGCAAAGGGTTGCCGGACAAGAGTCTCTGGATATAGAGAGCCGTCGTTTCCCCTTCGACGCTGGCGTCCAGAGCGATGATCATCTCGGTGACCGGACCATCCGCCAGACGGTCCAGCAGGCGGTCGAACGGCAGGTCCTGGGCCCGGACCCCATCCAGAGGCGACAGCAGTCCGCCCAGCACGAAATAGCGGCCCCGGAAAAAACCGGCCTTTTCGATCGGCAACACGTCCACGGGGCTGGCCACCACGCAGAGCTGCGAACGGTCCCGCCGGTCCGAGGTGCAGATACGGCAGGGATCCGGCTCGGTGATCGCACCGCAACGGGAGCAGGTCCGCACCTGGCTGCGCGCCTCGGACAAGGCCGTCGTCAGTTCGTCCGCATGCGCGGCGGCTCCGCCCCCGGTGAGCAGATGGAGCGCCACGCGCGTGGCCGATTTACGGCCCAGTCCCGGCAGTCGGCTCAGGCTGCGCACCAGCCGTTCGAGCGCCGGCGACTGGAACTCGCCGCCGTCACCCCCGAAACCGCCGTTGCCTCCGCGACTGCCGCCATTGACGGGATCACGATCCACGGTTCAGCCCATACCCGGCAGGTTCAGCCCGGGCACGTTCATGCCGCCGGTCACGGCGCCCATTTCCTTCTCCACCAGCGCGTCGACCGCGGCGATGCCTTCGTTGACCGCGGCCAGCACCAGATCCTGCAGGAATTCGATGTCGTCCGGATCGACGGCCGAAGGCGCGATGGTCAGGCTCTTGAGCCGGTGCTTTCCGTTCATGACCACCTTGACCTGGCCACCGGCCACTTCGGCGGTCACTTCGCGGGTCTCCAGTTCGGCCTGCGCCTTGGCCATCTTGGCCTGCATCTGCTGGGCCTGCTTCATCAGCATGCGGATGTCCATCGGTCCTCCCCGTTGCTTGTCGTCGGCGTGAGCGGTCGGCGGCGCGTCAGCGCTTGGGCGGATCCCAGCGGCGCCGTTCGCTTTCAGGCAGCGGTTGGCCGCCCATCAGGTCCACCAGGTCGCCCAGGGCCGCGTCGGCCGCGCAGGCGCGGTCCAGTTCCTCGCGGTGGGTGGGCGCCACTTCCTGGCGGATCTCCTCGGCCACTTCGGCCTTCTGGCCGCGCGGTCCGTACTCCAGCAGCACCTTCAGCGGCTGTCCCCACTGCGCTTCGGCCAGCGTCGCCAGCAGGCTGGTTTCGCCGGCGATGCTGTCGACCATGAACTTCTTGTCGGCGGCGAACGCCACCCGCAGACAGCCCGCCTCGTCGTCCCGTTCCGGCAGTCCGTTCATCAGGCAGGCGCCCAGGCGCGGATGTTTCTTCATGAGTGTGTCGATGTAGCGCGTCCAGCCCGGGACCGCGCGGTCGGCCGAGGTCAGATCCGGCGCGGCCGCGACCGAACCGGCGCCGACGGCAGGCAACGACGCTCCCGCACCTGAGGTTCCCGCATAGCTCGGACGCTCGACCGCGCGGGCCGCCGCGTGCGTGGCCGGAGCCGCCGAGGATCGGCCCGGGGCGGCCTGGACAGGACGCGCGCCGCCGGTCGGAACTCCGGGCCTTCCGGATCCCGCGGCGTTCCCGCCGCCGGCCGGCGCCGCCGCTTCCGCGCCCGCCAGACGTCGCGCCAGGTCGGCCAGCAGCACACGCGACTCGAAGCGGCAGTACTCGACCACCGACGCCTCCAGGACGATGCGCGGCTGCGTGCTCCGGTGCAGCCGCTCGAAGTGCCGTGCCGACACGTCGATCAGCGCGAGCAGGTCCTGCTCCGAGAATCCGGCGGCATGCCGGCGCAGCGTCTCGACGCGGTCCGGCGGCAGGTCGATCATCGTCGCCAACTGCGGGTCGATGCGCAGCAGCAGCAGGTTGCGGAAGTTGGTGACCACGCCGCGCGCGAATCCGTCCAGGCTCCCGCCGGCCGCGGCCAGGTTCTCCACCAGCCGCAGAGCGCGCGCCGGATCCCGCGCCAGGACGCACTCGTTCAGTTCCAGGAACAGCTCGCTGGCGACCAGGCCGAACGCATCGGCCACCGACTTCTCGTCGATCGCGCCCTCGCAGCCGGCGATCACCTGGTCCAGCAGGCTCAGACCGTCGCGCATGCTGCCCTCGGCCAGGCTGACCAGAAGCCGCAGCCCGGCCTCGTCGATCGTCACGCCTTCAGCCGCGGACACCTCGCGCAGCCGGCCCGCCAGTTCGTCGCGGCCCAGCAGCCGGAAATCGAAGCGCTGGCAACGGCTCAGGATCGTCCGCGGAATCTTGTTCGGCTCGGTCGTCGCGAAGAAGAAGTACACGCGCGCGGGCGGCTCTTCGAGGATCTTCAGCAGCGCGTTGAACGCGCCCTTCGACAGCATGTGCACTTCGTCGATGATGAACACGCGGCTGCTGCCGCCGCTGGCCGAGTACTGCGCCATGTCGCGCAACTCGCGGATATTGTCCACGCCGGTGTTGCTGGCGGCGTCGATCTCGAGCACGTCCAGGTCGCCGCCGCGCGCGATGGCGCGGCAGATATCGCACTGACCGCAGGGATCGCCGTCTTTGGGCGCGGTGCAGTTGATCGCCTTGGCCAGAAGGCGCGCCACGGTCGTCTTGCCGCAGCCGCGCGGACCCGAGAACAGATAGGCGTGGCTCAGCTTGCCCTTGCGCAGGGCCGCGCGCAGCGTCGAGGTCACGTGTCCCTGGCCCACGACCTGGTCGAAAGTCTCGGGCCGGTATTTGCGCGCGATGGCCTGGTACGACATGGTGCTCCGCCTGCCGGGTCGAACGGGGATGGCCGGCGACCGCGCCGGCAAGGGGCGAATCTAACACGCTCCGGTCGGCATCGGCCACCCGCATTTGGCCGCGCGCTCCGTGCCGCAAAAAAAGAGCGGCCTCCGGACTTCCGGAGGCCGCTGGCAGGCGGGCCAGGCTGGCGGCGCACACGTCGAAGGGTACGTACCGCTGCTACTTTCCAGTCCTGACGGGGTTGGTGCTCCGACGTCACGCCGGGCCTGACCCATCATGCCTTCCGGCGCGTCGTGGCGGCCGGCTTTTTTGGGTGGTGGAGATGAACGGGATCGAACCGTCGACCTCCTCGTTGCGAACGAGGCGCTCTCCCAGCTGAGCTACATCCCCACCCGAACCATCGCGCTGCTTCAGCCCCCGGGCTGGTGCCCGGTGCGGCAGGGGGCGCGTCCCCATAGCCTACGCGCGGTGTGCCGGCCGCGCCTGGCCTTTCGTCATCATGGCGGAGAGGCAGGGATTCGAACCCTGGGAACCCGCGAAGGTTCAACGGTTTTCGAGACCGCCCCGTTCAACCGCTCCGGCACCTCTCCGCGAAATCGCCCGACTCCAACTGGCGGAGAGGGAGGGATTCGAACCCTCGGTACCTTCCGGCACACACGATTTCCAATCGTGCCGATTAAGCCACTCTCGCACCTCTCCACCTGGGGACAGGGCGGGCAATATAGCATCGGGTTTTCGGAAAATCAACGAATGGTCTGCAAGCCGAAGCGGGCCGATCCCACCGGTTTCAGGCTCCGTCCCGCTCCCGGCGGCGGTCGCGGAAGAACCCGCGCAGCAACTCGCCGCAGGCCGCCCCCAGGATGCCGCCGACCACTTCGACCCGGTGCCGGTACGGATTGGCGTCCAGCAACCTGGCGGTCGAGACCACGGCGCCGGCCCGGGGATCGGCCGCACCGAACACCACCCGCCCCACGCGGGCCAGCAGGATGGCCCCGCAGCACATCGTGCAGGGCTCCAGCGTCACGTAGAGCGTGGCGTCATCCAGGCGCCAGCCACCGCCCGGAGAGTCCGAATCACCGGTTTCCTCCGCTTCGTCCATGCCTTCGCCGTCGTCCGCAGACGCCGCGCCCGCACCGCCCGCGGCGCCGATGGCCAGGATCTCGGCGTGCGCCGTCGCGTCCCGCAGCGCCTCGACCTGGTTGCTGCCCCGCGCCAGAACCCGGCCGTCCCGGACCACGACCGCGCCGACCGGGACTTCGCCGCGCGCCGCCGCCTCGCGGGCCAGACGCAGCGCTTCGCTCATCCAGCGTTCATCGGACGCGAAAAGCCCGCCCAGCGGGGATGGTCCCGCGTTCTCCCGGCTCACGGCACGACCACCTCGCCGCCGGCCACGTTGCCGGCCAGATCGCGGACTTCGACCCGCAGGCGCCACGGCCGGGGCCCTTCGGGGCGCGACGCGCGCGGCCACGGCACGACCACCGCGAACGATTCTTCCGGCCCGTCGCAGATGCCGTCGCGCGGATCCAGGCGCTCGGGCCCGCCGTCGGGCAGGATCAGCCGCGCGCCGGCCAGCGGACTGGACACATCGATGGCGCGCAGGCTCACGGACAGGCCGCCGGCGACCGCCCGGGCTTCCAGCTGCTCCAGCCGCGGCGGCAGGTTGTCGACGTTCACCGGGCCGATCGTCTTTTCGGAGCGCGCCGCCGTCCCGCCCGGATTGTCGGGATGGTCGCTGGCCACCAGACGCAGTTCGTAGCGGCCATCGGGCAGGGACGAAGTGTCCCAGCTGCCGAGGGTGCCCGTCAGCGCATCCTGCCCGCCGCCGGCCGCGGTGGCCGGCCGCCAGGACCGTTCGCCCTCGCGCCGGCATTCCAGCCGGAATTCAAGGCGGTCACCGTTCGGATCGACCGCGCGCCAGGTCACCACGCGCACAGCCCGGCCCGGGTCCGAGCGCGCCATTTCCGTCCAACCCTCTTCCGGCGGATCCTGCTGCGTGAATTCGGCGCGCAGGCCGCTGCGGTACTGATGGACGATGCTCTCGCCGGCCGTCAGCCCGCCCAGCTTCACGCCGCGCAGCTGTTCCAGCCGGAAGTCCTCGATGGCCGGCGGCAGATTCGGTTGCCGCGCGCTGATCGACACGCCGGTCAGGCGCCACGCGCGCTCGCCCGCGCCCGCCGCAGGCAGTTCCACCCGCCACTGCAGGTAACGGCAGCCCTTCAGGTCCAGCGCATGGTCCGCGCTGGTCCAGGTCCCGCTCCAGTCGGTCCAGGATTCATCCGGTTGCGCGCGACGCCCCCCGCGCACCGACCAGCGCGGCGAACCTTCGCCCGCCACGCCTTCCCACCGCAGCCGTCCCCAGACCACGGCCAGTCCGCCGTCCAGGGGCGGACTCACCGCTGTGGCGGGGCCGGCGTTCGCTGTGCCCACGACCAGGGCGGCCGGATGGGCCTGCGCCAACACGAAGCCCCCGTCGGGTCCCTGGGTTGTCAGATCGAGCGCGTCGCCGCCCGGCCAGGAAGTCAGGGGCCGCATGCCCCAGGCTCCGGTCAGACGGTGGACCACCGCACGCGCGTCGCCGCCAGCGGACGAGCCCGGGGGCGCCTCGTCCCCTTCGCCCTGCCCGACGCCCAGCGTGCCGGCGCCGAGCCAGCCCCAGCGCTCGCTCCAGGCGGCCGTCATCAGGTCGCGATCGCCCGCCCAGATCCGCTCGAGCGCATCGTCGTCGCGCAACCGGTACAGCGCCGCGGCAGGCGCCGACGACGAGGCGCCGGTGCCGGCCGTGGCCAGCGACAGCACCGCCGCTGCGCCTTCGCTGTCACCTTCGGCCGCGGACGTCATCACGTCGGCGCCATTCGCCAGACCCAGAACATGGATCACGCCCCAGGGACCGCGCAGCAGGCGGCGCGCCTCGTCCTGGGCGATGTCGCCCAGCAGGTAGGGTGCGGTGCCCGCGCCGGTCTCCAGACGGTAGACCAGGCCGGGACCCTGCGTCACCACGAGCAGGCGCTGCCGGGAATCGAACGCAAGGTCCATCGCGTTCTGCGCGGGCAGCGCGGCCACCTTTTCCAGGGTGCCGTCGCGCCACGCGAAACGATGGATCGAGGCCGGCGTGCCGGCGGCCAGCCAGACAACGCCGGACTTCTCCGCCACCACCATCGCCCAGATGTAACTGCCGTCGATGCGACCGACCTCGGTTACCTCGCCCTCGGCCGTGACGCGCGACAGGCGGCCGTCAGGTCCGCCGCCGGCCAGCAGATCGCCTCCCGGCAGCACGACCAGACTGAACACCTCGGTCGACTCCAGACGCGCCACCAGACGCGCCTGTCCGCCGGCATCCACGTGATGGATCTCGCCCGCGTGCCCGGTGCCCAGATACCAGCCGCCGCGCCCGTCCGGAACGACGCGCCACACGACTTCCGGTCCGCTGACCGCGTGGACGGTCACGCCGGGACCGGCCGTCAGGCCACCGAGCGTGTCGATTCCGGCGCCGTTGAGCACCACTTCGTCGAAGGAACGGCTCTCGGGCCAGTCCCAGAACTTCGGTCCCGCGGCGGCGGCCGGTCGCGTGTGCGCCAGCGCCAGCGACAGCGCCAGCGCCAACGCCAGCAATAGAGCGAGCGCCGGCGTCGGCTTCAGGACCGGCGCGCACAGCCGCGCGAGCAGTGACCGACACGTCGCGAGCCGCGGGTCCATCATCTTCAGGTTCGTGCTGTCCAACGTGCCGACTCCCCTCGCACCGGAGGCATGGTTACAATCGAATGGGTTCAAGGCCGTCGTCCATTGCCGACCGCGGCCGTCGGCGGCAACACTTCCAGCGTACGCACCGCGTGGCCGCCCAGGGTCCACCGGGTCGGCAGGGCCTGGCGCGCGGAGAACTGGGCCATGGCCTGTTCGGCAGGCTGGCGTCCGGCGGCGACCAGTCGGCTCACGCTGCCGGGCGCTGCCGCCAGTTCGCGACCGCCGATCAGCGAAGGCCGCTCCGCCGCGAACAGGGCGACGACCAGCGTCGCCGGCGAGCGCTCCGTTTGCAGCAGCTCCCACAGGTCGGCCAGACGCGCCGGCTGCAGCCGCTCGGGAGCGCGCTGCGCTTCGAACGCGAAGAACTCCGCCGCGCTGGCCGCGACCAGCCGATAAGCCCCGGGCGCAAGCGACGCCGGCAACGTCACTTCGACGGGCAGCAGTTCGCGCCGTCCGTCGGCGTCGCGCAGTTCGACGGTCAGCGCCAGGGCCCGCGTGCCCGCCGCGATCCGACGCGGACCGCCCAGGGCGATGATGGCCGCATCGCTGCGACCCGGCCGCACCTCGGCCGTGAACGCGGCCGACCGCAGGCTGACTTCGCCGTACGGATTCTCCAGCATCAGGGTCAAGGGCGCCATGATCTCGCCGGCCAGCGCGCCGGCGCCGCCCGGACCGGCAGCCACGCCGTTCAGAGAGAGCGTCTGCGCGTCGTCGCGACCGGCCTGCCGCCAGGTCGTGTCCAGGCGCCAGTCGATGGTCTGCCGGCTCGCGTCGTCGCCCTTGGCCAGCAGCGCGTTGTAGAAGGACCAGAACACGAGCAGCGGCGTCAGCTGCGCATCGTCGGCCACGGCGAACCGGAACGTGCCGGGCGACGGTCCCTCGACCCTCACGGTCACCGGCACCACCGGCGCGACATCGCCCAGGCGACCGGCCAGACCGGCGCGCAGATCGTGGTGCACCGCGCCCACGACCGGCCCGGGCGATCCCATCTTGAAGGAGATGCGGCGGCTCGGCAGAACGGTGACGATGTCCGCGCTCGCCAGCGGCAGGTTCACCGCGCCGCGCTGCAGAAGGGGATGTCCCATCATCAACACGCGATCGCCGTCGACCCAGGTCACGGTGCCGATCGCGCCCAGAGCCGCGTCACCCGACACCAGCGACACGGCGCAGGCCGAGCCGGGCTGCAGACGCGCGGACGTGTCCGCCGACATGGCGCCGCCGTTCGTACCGCCGGCGGCGCCGATCGCCGCGCCGGCGCCTGTCGGCAGGCAGAGCCACGACGGCGCGGCGACACTCCCGGTGTCCGTCAGCGGTTCGAGCATCACCGCCGCCAGTTCCAGGGGATCCGGCCAGCCGCCCACTTGATCGACCGCCGACGGCACGCGCGGGCTCGCTGACCCGCCGGACGCGACCTCGCCCGACAGCACCGACGCCAGCGTCCCGGTGCGTTCGCCGATCAACACGCGTGGATCCCAGACGCCGCCGTGGCGCGGGGCCGCAGCCGTCGACGGCTCCGCGGGCAGCGCCAGCATCTCCTCGGCCGGCGTCACGCCGCCGATGGGTGACAGCGAACCCTCCCAGCCGAATGCCAGGGCCCCCGCGAAGCGGCCATCGAGGAACACCGGACTGCCGCTCATGCCCTGGGCGATGCTCGAAAGCTCGAGCCCGTGGCCGCCCACTTCGACCAGCACCAGCGAGCCCTGCGCCCGCGCGTTCGGCTGCACGCCCAGCACGCGCACGCTGAACGTGTCGACGCGGCTGCCGGCGAACACCGTCAAGCCGTAGCCGGTCATGCCGGCCGTGATCTCGGAGACGGGGATGGGCGGCGGCATCGCGTCCGCACCGGGGGCGGCGCACGCCATGAGCACGAAGAACACCAGCGCGGCGCCCGGCTGAAACCGGACGCGGCGGCGCATCGGCGATGAGGGCATCGAAGCGGTTCCTTCCCGGTCCGCAGGCAGCCTCGGATCCCCGACCACGGGAACGGGCGCGCGGACTCCTGTCCAGACGGCGAAACAGACTCCGGACACTAGCATACGTTCATGGCAACAATACAGAGAAGCCCCGCCCGAATGGGCGGGGCTTCGACGAGGGTGGTACGCCCAGGAGGATTCGAACCCCCAACCTTCTGATCCGTAGTCAGATGCTCTATCCAGTTGAGCTATGGGCGCACCCGAGAAACACCGTCGTCCCGAAACTCTCGATTTGTGGCGGAGAGGGAGGGATTCGAACCCTCGGTGAGTTTGACCCCACACACGCTTAGCAGGCGTGCACCTTCGGCCGCTCGGTCACCTCTCCGGAATCTGGCGGAGGGCGAGGGACTCGAACCCCCAAGGGCTTTCACCCGGCGGTTTTCAAGACCGCTGCCTTACCAATTAGGACTAGCCCTCCCGCAGTCAGGAACGTGGGCCGGTGCCAGGATGGTACTTGTGGCGTTCCCGCCCCCGCAACCCGCCGGCACGCCGGTCAGGGCCGCGTTCGCAACGGGAAGGCACGGTACTACTTGACCTTCCATTTGTCAAGGATGGCGCCGAGCCCTTTTTGGGGCGTTGCGCTCGCACCCGGCGACGACGACGACGGCCGCTTCAATCGTGCGGCCATGGCCGGCACGTCGAGCGCCACCGCCGGTTCGGCGATCGGTCCGTTCAGCCGGAGGTCCAGATTGACCCGCCCCTGCTCATCCCGCAGGGCCTCGGCGAAGTACGTCATCGAACCCATCCGCGGGGTGAATCCGGACGGCAGGCGCAGGTGCACGGCCAGATTCAGCCGACCGTCCAGCGCCACGGTCCCCTGCAGGCTCCATTCGGTATCGGGTCCGTCGATGGTCAGCGTGTCCACCAGGTAGCGGCCGTCGGCCACTCCGAAGACGTGGCGCAGTCCGCTGATCCGGATGTCGACCAGATCCTGGCGGTCGCCCAGGTAGGGCGCGACATCGCCCAGCCAGGGACCGGCGCGCAACAGCCCCTCGCCCGCGCTCACCTCGCCGTCCACCTCGAGGCTGGCCAGCGCGGTCGCGGCATCCAGCAGCCGGCACTGCGCCTGCGCGCGTCCGGTCAGACGCGCATCCAACTGCGCGGCCACATCGGGCAGCCAGGCCCCGGCCAGAGCGTCGGCGTCGACATCGTCCATGGTCAGTTCACCGGCCAGGACGCCGCCGGGCGCCGCGGCGAAATCGAGCGTCGCCGCGACGGAGAGTTGACCGCCGCCGCAACCCGCGGTCAGCGAACGGACCGTCAGCACCCGCTGTTCGAAGCCGCCGGCGGCCTGCATCTGTTCCAGCAGGATCGTCGACCAGGCCACCTTCGCCGCCGACACCGTGAACGATCCGGACAGATCGGCGGGAATCCGCGGGCCCGGCGTCGCGGCCTCCGGATCTCCGGCGTTCAGCGGCACGTGCAGATGCAGCCTGTGGGCCCGCACCGCGAAGCCGGAAATTTCGACGGGCTGTCCCTGCCACACGGCCTTCGCCGAAGGACCGCGGGCCCGCAGGCCGTCGATCACCACTTGCCGAAGCAGCAGCGGCCACACAGCCAGGGACACGTCGAGCTGTTCGAGTTCGACATCCAGCTGCGCCGCATCGCGGATCCGCGCCGCGCGCAGCTGCAGGCCGGGACCGCCGATCAGGGTCAGCTGTGCCGCGCCGACCACGACCTCCGCGCCCGTGGCCGCCGCCAGGGCGTCGGCCGCGCGGCTCGCCAGCACATCCTGCGGCACCAGCCGCGGCGCGAACAGGACGATGCCGACGGCAAGCAACACCATCAGCGCCAGGACAGCCAGGCCCCGCGACCGACGCGCGCGGCGTTTCTGCTCTTTGTTACCGGCTGCCATCGTCGATCCCCTCCGCCACCTGCCCGGCGCCGGCCGGGTCAGCCGCCGCTTCCCGCAGACGAGCCCCCGCGAGCACCAGATCCCCCGCGTACAGCGCCAGCCCCTGACCGGGCGCCACTCCGGACACCGGCTCGGCCAGCGTCACGCGCAGACGATCGCCCTCGCGATGCCACGCCGCAACCGGTGTGCCTGCGTGGCGATAACGGATCTGCGCGACCGGACGCAACCCGCGCCACGTTTCGGGCGCGCCGACGGGCCACCGGTCCGGGAAATCGGGCGCCTGCGTGGTGAAGCGGTCGGCCACCAGGCTCGTGGTCAGCAATTGCCCGCGCGGACCGACGACCAGTCGGTTGCCGGCGGTCTCCAGCGCCAGAACGTACAGCGGCGTTGCCGCCGCCACGCCCAGACCTTTGCGCTGCCCCACCGTGTAGTGCACCAGGCCGCGGTGCTGCCCAAGCACCTGTCCCCGCCGGTCGACGATCGGACCCGGCTGCGTCATCGCGGCGGCCGCGTCCGGCCGGTCGGCGCCGGCGAACAGGAAAGTCCGGTCATCATCCGGCACGAAGCAGATCTCCTGGCTGTCCTTCCGCTCGGCCACGGGGATACCGAGAGCCCGCGCCGCCTCGCGCACCTGGACCTTGTCGTACCAGCCCAGCGGAAAGACCAGGTGCTCCAGCAGCGAACCGTCCAGACGGTGCAGGAAATACGACTGGTCCTTGGCCGGATCCAGTCCGCGCCTGAGCCGCGCCGCGCCCTGTTCCCGTTCGATGCGCGCGTAGTGCCCGGTCGCGGCGAACGCACACTCCTGGCGCGCGGCCAGCCTGACCAGTTCCGGAAACCGCACGCCCTCGTTGCAGGCGAGACAGGGATTGGGCGTTCGCCCCTGGACGTACTCGTCGATGAATGGCGTGATCACGCGCTCGCGGAAGGGCGCGACCAGGTCGCCGACCCAGTGCGGCGCGCCGGCCCGAACCGCGAGTTGCCGCGCCTGATCAATGGCCTCGAGCGAACAGCACGACTGCTCGGTCGCCGTGTCTTCGCCCTCGGAATAGCAGAAATTGCGGAAGGTGACGCACTCGACACGGCAGCCGAGTTCCTGCAGCACCGCCAGCGCCACGGCGCTGTCGACGCCGCCGCTCAGGCCGAGCAGAACCCCTGTGCCGGGCGGCAGGGCCCGGCGCAGGGGTTCCGGCAGAGGCAGCGGGAAGGTCACTGGGTCAGGACGGGCTCGGGCGCGTTCATCAGATCGCGGACGATCTTGATGTTCTCGGCCGAGCGGCCGCCGATGTCACCGTCGGGATCGTATTTGACGGCCAACTCCCACTCGACGAGAGCTTCCTTGTAGATCTTCGCCTCGGCAAACATGATCGCCAGGTTGTAGTGGGCCAGGGCGCTTTGCGGATTCCCGGCCAGTACCTGCTGGAATTCGGCGAGCGCCTGCGAGTGTTTGCGCTGGCGCAGGTAGAGCGAACCCAGATTGCAGCGCGCCTTCTCGTCCGTGGGATCGACGCGCAGGGCCAGCTGGTAGTAGGACTCGGCCTTGTCGGCGGCTTCCTGGCGCTCGATCTGGTTGGCGATCTGCTCGGAGCGGTCATCCCACAGCGAACCCAGATTGACCATCGGTTCGAGCAGCGTGCTGTCGGCGGCGATCGAAGCCGTGAAGCGGGCCTCGGCGCTGTCCAGAAGCGCCGTCACCACCGGATCCTTCCAGCCGCGGCCCAGGGCGCTGTCGCCCGCGGCGCGGTAGTACTGGTTTCCGAGCAGATAGTTCGCATACGCTGCCTGCGGTGGACCGCCGGCCGCCAGGAACAACAGCGTGTCGCTCAGCGCCTGGCCCTCCAGGCTCCCGATCCGCACCGCGAAATGCTCCAGCGGCGTCTTCGGCGCGTCGGCGCCCCCGGACTTGCCGCCTTTGCCGTCCTTGCATCCGGCCAGGACCAGCAGCGTCCCGGCGGCCGCCACCAGCGTCAGCGTCAACAGCATCCGTCGCATCGTTCCCACTCCTGTGGCCGTCGTCGACATTTCAGGCCGCCGCTTCCGCGCGACCCTTCGCGGCGGCGCCGTCGGCACGGCGCAGCCCCCTTCGCGCTCCCTATTCTACCACCAGGCTTCCAGTGCCGTCACCGAAACCGCAAGGCGCACATACTTGCTGCGCAGCCCGTTGTCGTTCTCGTCGCCGATCAAACCGTAGGTCAACGCCAGGTCCAGATGACCCCCATCGCCGCGCAGCGGGAAACCGGTGCCCACACTGAGCGACTGTTCGATGATCTCCTGGCCGGCCACACGGTACGGCCACCGGTGCCAGTTCGCTCCCACACGGAGCGGCAGATTCGACCAGCCGGCGCGGCGTTCGGTGCCGCGGCGTCGCTCGACGCCGAAGCCGATCTGCATCTCCTCGACCAGTTCGTCCTGCCAGCCGGGTTCGGCGAACCAGTAGTCGGGCGCGGACAGTTTGCGCCAATCCTGCCGGCGCAGATCGCCGCCCACTCCCCAGCGACCGCCCAGCGGTGCGGACAGCCCCACCGTCAGTTCCGCCGGCCGGGTGACGGAGAACTCGCTGAAAATGCGCTCGGCCACGCCGCCGGTCTCCGACTTGCGGCTCACGTCGATGGTGTGCTCCGCCGTCCAGGTGACGCCCAGGCGCAGATCCGGCCGCGGCGTGAACAGCGCCGCCAGGGTCGTCGAGGTGCCGGTGAACTGGTCCTCGGACACCGCGATCACCGAACGATAGAGCGGCAGACCGGTGGTCGTAGTCGGCGCCGTGAAATAATCGGCCAATGTTTCGCGCATCGAACCGCGTTCCAGATTCAGGGTCACGGCCCCCGCCAGGGTCGGCAGCGCGCGCCAGGCCAAACCCAGCGGCACCTTGAACACCGATCCCTCGCGCTCGAACTGCGTATTGCCTGAAAGCGTGTCCGGAAGCGTCCACAGCGGATTGTCGAGCCCGACGACCCAGGTCGAATCGACCCGCGTCTGCCAGCCGGTGCCGCGCTCGAGCTTGAATCCCGCAGTCAGCGCCAGTGAGCCCTTGCGGACCGGCAGGGCCACCCGCACATCCGGGACATACGTCCGGTGGGTGCGCCGCGATCCGGCGGGCGAATCGTGGGTGCCCGTTTCGCCATACCCGGTCAGGCTCAGCCCGATCTTCCGGACCCAGGCGGTCGAAGCGGGATTCTTGAAGCCCGGGCTGAGGCTGTCCGTCTCCGTCAGCCCCCAGCCGCCGCGACCCAGCATGCGCGCGTCGCCGTCGGCCAGCCGCTGCCCGACGCTGCGCAGCGCGAACGGCGTCTGCGCTTTCGCCGCTCCAGCCCAGGCGAGCATGCTCCCGGCCAGCAGCGCCGCGGCGAGTATGACCTTCGTCCGCTTCATCGTGCGCCTCCCGGCCGTGCTTCGTTGCGGCTGTAGGTGATCTCGAGCCGCGGCCGCAGACTGTCGGCAGCGGCCGTTCCGAAGAACCGGAACTCGGTGAAGTAGAAGTCCGGGTCGACGGTCGTGAGGTCGTAGGTCGGGAACACGTCTTCGCCCGCGGTCAGCACCAGCCCCCGCGGGTCGGCGTAGACGTCATTGACCACGCGCTGCACCAGCGTCGTGACATCGAACGCCAGGTGGCGCACCTTCGTCGGATCCAGACTGGTCTGCCCGGTGATGACGTAGGACGCCGCGCCCAATTCGACCGGCGTCATCGCCAGCGGAGCCGCGGCCAGCTTCAGCGAATCGAGCTCGGAGACGACGATGGCCTCGGTGTTGCCAAACGCCAGGTCCTGGTCGTTGGCCAGCCTCAGGATCGCGCGGTTGATGAGCACGTCGTCCGGAAGCCCGGAGAAATCGAAATCGAATGCCGGGTAGGACCGCAGACAGGTGCGCAGCAGGAATCCGTCGGCCGCGCTCGCCGGCGCTGCGGGCACCGCCTCGAACGTCGAGGTGTCGGCGACCGGCGCCAACAGGAAATTGGCGATCGTGGGATCCTCGAACTCGACCACGAAATTCGGCGCGACGATCGTGCCGACCGCCACATCCTCCACTTCCGAATAACGCGCCAGTTCGCGCGCCGCGAAGCCGATCAGGCCCGGATCGGAGCTGATCTGGTCCAGCGAGATGATCAGGCCCATGGTCTGGCCGGCATCCATCCAGTCGATGAAGTCCTGTTCGTACATCCGCAGCAGCGGTTCGTTGTCCTGGATCGGCTCCAGGAAATCGGAATTGAGCGCCGGCCCGCCGAACGCCGGTGCCGCGTTCGGGTATCCGGTGAAGGCGGTGCTGTCGAACGGAGCGCTCAGTTCCTGCACCTGGAAATAGAGGTCCAGCGGCTGGCCGCTGCCGACGTAGGTCGTGTCGCCGTCGTCACTGATCTCGCGCCGCAGCCCGCCGTAGTGGGACAGCTTGGTCAGACTCAGTTTCACCGATTTGATGTTCGCGGCCGTGAACAACGTGTCGGGATAGTCCTCGCTGAAAATATCCGCGAAGTCGTAGTTGACCAGCATGCGCGAGGTGACACCAGCCTGGCTGCCCAGATACAGCACCTGCTGGCGATGCACCGGCAGCGCGGCGTCCTCGACGCTGACGGGCCTGTAGGCGAAGACATCCCGCGCCACGAGGTCCACGAGCACCTCCGTCAGCACGGGATCCACCAACCCGGCCCCGACCTGGCTGGGCTCGTCGCTGGAACATCCGCCCAGCCCGACAGCGGCCGTCGCCGCCAGCGACAGCGCCGTCAGCACGGTTTTCAACCGAGACCTGTTTGCCTGCACGTGGCCTCCTGGCCTGTCATTCGGCGCCCGCGGCGCGCGCCGAAAGACTGATGCGGGTGAACCCGCTCTGTTTGATGGTGTCGATCAGCTTGATGACGTCGCCGTGGGCGGCGCCCGCATCCGCGCGCAGGACCATGCGGTCCTCGCCCGTGTCCACTCTCAACTGCGCCAGCAGTGGCGGCAGTTCGGATTCGGTCACCGGCCGCTCGTTCAGGAACACGCGACCGTCCGTCGTCAGGTACAGGATCGAAGGCGTGTCGACGGCCTCCTCGGCCGTCGCCGACCGCGGGAGCACCACCGTGACCGCGGGCTGCGTCCGGAAACTGGATGTGACCAGCAGGAAGATCAGCATCAGGAACATCACGTCGATCAGCGACGTGACGTTCAGGATGAGGCTGCGCCCCTTCTTGCGCTCGCGGAAATTCACGGGCGTTCCGCCGGGTCGACCGCCGTCAACCGGCGGCGGCGCAGGGAATCGAGCAACCGCGAAGCGTAGGTCTCCAGTTCGAAGATGAGGCCGTCCGCGCGGGAGTTCAACCAATTGTAGGCCACCAGGGCCGGAATGCCGATGAACAGCCCGGCCGCCGTGGTCACCATCGCCTCGCTGATGCCGCCCGAAAGCGCCTCGGGATCGCCGATTCCCGCGTCCGAGACCGCGGCGAAGATGCGGATCATGCCCAGAACCGTGCCCAGCAGACCCATCAGGGGTGACACCGCGGCCACGGTCTCCAGCACGCCCAGCCGCCGGGTGAGCAGGGTGGCCTCGTGACGCCCGGCTTCCTGCAGGACGTCGCGGATCACGGTCCAGTCGCTCTCCGCGTGATCGAGTCCCGCCCGGACGATGTTGGCGAAAGGACCCGGTCGGCCCTGGCACAGCGCGTATGCCACCGACAGGTCGCGCCCGCTGTCCAGCGTGTCGACGGCCGCGGCGATCTCCGGCACGATGATGCGCCCGCGCCGCAGGACAACGAGCCGTTCGATGATCACGGCCAAACCGACCAGCGAAGCCAGTCCGATGGGAATCATCATCGTGCGGCCGGCCAGGATCCACTGCCACATGTCCATCAGAGACCTTTCTGCGGGGCGCGCGGAAGCGCACCCGGCGCCGGCGTCAGCGCGGCGGCTCAGGATAAAACATCGTCAACCGTATCTCAAGGTGCGCCAACGGGAAGTGCGACGGCAGCGGCGCGAACGGCGACGATGACAGCAGCGCCGACCGCGAGGCGTCGTGCAGCGACTGATGGCCGTCCGTTTCGACGATCTCCGCCACGCTGACCAGTCCGTTCTTCTCGACGATGACCCTCAACACGGTCTTGCCTGAAATCAACCCCATGCGGCGCGCCGGCGGCGGCACCCAGTTGCGCATGAGGGCGTTGCCGAAAGCCTGCATCCAGGGCGCGTAGTTCCACTCCCAGGTGTTCAGGCTGAAATCGCCCACGCGCGCCACGCCGCTGGTCTGCAGGCCGCGCGCTTCCTGGTCGAAGTCGATGCCCCGATCGCCGGCCGCGCCCTGCCCTCCCTGCCTGAGGATCGACGGCGTGGCCGGACTCCACCACGGCTCCAGCGGCTCCGGGGCGGCTGTCCGCGCCTCGTCGCGCGGTCGCGCCGGTTCCGAATCATCCGTCCGCGGCACCGGCAGCGTGCCCTGGTCCGCGGCATCGAGCATTCGGCTCCGCTTGCGCTCCTGCTCGCGAAGCGCCCTCTCCTGCCGGGCCTCGGCCTCGGTCGGCTCCGCCGGCGACGGCTCGCGCGTCGCCCGGTTCGGCGAGGGCGGAGCCTGCGCAGCCAGTTTCACGCCGGCGGCGCCCTCGAGTTGCTCACGCTGCACGGCCACGGCTTCGGACTCGGCCGGTTCGGGCGCCGACGGCCGCAGCGCGTCGCCTCCGACCGTGGGATTGGCGGCCAGCGAGTGGTACATGGCCAGGTACTGCGGCTGATCGGGATCGTCCGGGGGCGCCGTCTGGCTGGCCAGGCGTTCGGGAATCGTGGTGAAGATGCGTTCGCGCTCCCGGCGCTCGGCCTCGGCCGCCGCTTCTTCCTCGGCCGCCTTATCCGGCTCCAGCGCGATCTCGACGGCCTTGTCGCGGGGTTCGCGGAGGGGCTCCGTGAGATCGACCGGCATGCGCTGCAGCACCAGCACGGCCACCAGATGCAGGAGCAGCGAAGCCGCGAACGCGATCCACAGCACCCGGCGCTCGCCGGCCAGGTGGCCGGACACGGGTTCCATGCTGTGTGGCGCTGCCGTCGACGTCACCTGACCGCTCCCTGCGCCCGCACGAACGGCCTGTCCGCCCGTGGAACGCGAAATGTTACGGCAAGCCGGCGGGCAATGCCAACACGGGTTGACGCGCTGCGCCGCCTGTCTGATCGTAGGCAAGCCGCCGGCGACGTCGCCGGCGCGAAAGGGCAGGCCATGACCGTCGAGGACCGCTTCCTGAATCTGCTGCCGGGCGGACTGCGCGCCTGCGTCGAGCGCGGGGTGCCGCTGCGCGATTTGACGACCCTGCAGGTGGGGGGGCCGGCCGCGCTGGTCTGCCCGGCTCATAACCCGGAACAGGCCCGCCGGTTCCACGAGGCTGCGCTGAGATCGGGCCTGCCCTGGTTCGTGCTCGGCGGCGGCAGCAACGTGCTGGCCGACGACCGCGGATTCAGCGGCGTCGTCATGCGTGTGGCCGGCCAGGCCTGCGAAATGCGGGGCGATGTCGTCACGGCCGCCGCCGGTCTCGGCTTCGACGAATTGATCGCGCGCACGCTGCGCGCCGGATTGACGGGACTGGAATTCGCCTCCGGCATCCCCGGAACGCTTGGCGGCGCCTTGGCCGGCAACGCCGGGTGCTACGGTCACGAGATCCGCGAGTTCGTGCGCCAGGCCACCGTCCTGACCGGGGACGGCGACCTGGTCCAGGTGGGGTGTGACGATTTCGGGTTCCGCTACCGCGGCACCGCCCTGCGCGACGCGGGATCGGTGGTGCTCGAGGTCGTGCTTCAACTGAGCCACGGCGATGTCGAGTCTGCTTGCGAGGAGCGACAGGCCCATCTGGCCGACCGGCTGGCCAAACATCCGGTCCACGAGCCCAGCGCCGGCAGCTGGTTCCGCAATCTGGAGCCAGCCGAGCCGGGCGGTCGCCGTCAGGCGGCGGGCGCCCTGCTGGAGCAGGTCGGCGCCAAGGCGATGCGTGAAGGCGATGCCGCCGTGTTCCCCCGACACGCGAACATCATCGTCAATCTGGGCCGGGCCGGCAGCGGCGATGTGCGCCGCCTCGCGGCCCGGATGCGCGACGCCGTGCGCGACCGCTTCGGCGTCACCCTGGAAGAGGAAGTACGGTACCTGGACCCGGCGGCGGATGTCGTCGCCTGAGCCTGGCCTATTTCAACAGCACGAGCTTGCGGCTCAGCCGACCGGACCCCGTTTCGACCCGCAGCAGGTAGGCGCCGGCCGCCGCCGTCCCGCCGGCGCCGCGACCGTCCCACCGGACCTCGTGTTCGCCCGCGGCCAGATACCCTTCCGCCAGCACCGACACCAGCCGGCCCGCCAGATCATGCACGGCGACGCGCGCGTATGCGTCCTGTTCCAGGCGGAAGCTGGCGCGGATGAGCGGATTGCCCGGGTTCGGCCACGGACCAGCCAGCCACGCCGGACCTCCGGCCGCGGCTCCGGCGCCGCAGGGTGCGGCCACGGCTTCCTGCCGCGACTCGGTTCGTCCGTCGGCGCGTGTGGCCAGCAGGCGCAGCGCCGACGGCCGCCCCCACGCGGCCAGTTGATCGGACGGAACGTCCAGGATCCAGGCGTTGCCGTCCCGATCGATCCGGCCGACGGCCGCGCGCCCGTCCTCCACCAGCGTCCGCCAACCGGACGGAAGCCGCGCCTCCAGGCGCCACGTTCCTTCCCAACCCGGTTCCAGACGGGCCTGCAGGCCGCCCTCAACGTCGCAGTCGAACGTCAGGCTGCGCGGCTCCAGGGCCACGCCCGTCGGGTCCAGATTGAGGTGGACCACTCCGAGTTGCAGCACGCTGTCCAGCGCCAGCAGATCAACCGCCCCGTCGGCGTTGATATCGGTCACGCTGAATTCCAACACCCCGGGCGTGGCGGGCACCGTCAACGCGAACTGGCGGTTCCAGGGAATCACGCTCAGGAAGATGTCCAACCGGTCCTGGTCGCGCAGGTTGACCACGACGTCGCCGCGACCGTCCTGGTCGAAATCGCCGATGTCCAGGCCCTCGGGCGTGCTCTCGAGAACGTATGAGCCCGTACGACGCACCAGATTCCCGTTCCCCGTGTTCTCGAATGACACCAGCGACTGATCGACGCGACAGCCGACCACGATGTCGGCGTCGAGGTCGCCGTCGAGATCGCCGGCCGCCACCAGCGACGCCCCTGCGCCCGCGTTCAGCCACAGGCCCGGGCCGAACGTGCGGCCGTCGAGATTGACGCGCCACCAGAGCCGACTGGTGCCGTCGACGCAGATCACGTCCAGCCGGCCGTCGCCGTTGAGATCCGCCAGCGCCGCGCCCGTGGCGCCGAACAGATAGGTCAGCGACACCGCGTCGCCCAACGCGTTGTCGCCCGCGCCGAACAGCAGCTGAACGCGGCTGCCGTCCGCCGGCAGAGCCAGCAGGTCCGTCCATCCGTCGGCATCGATATCCCCCGCCGTCAGGAACGTCGGGAAGGTCCCGACATCCTTTCGCGCGCGCTCGCTGAACGCGCCGTCACCGGACGGCTCCAGGACCACGACCTGACCGGCGATGATGTCCAGCACCGCCAGTTCGGGCTCCGGATCGGCGTCCAGCTGGACTGTCGCGATTTTGCCCGGGGAGAAGCCCAGGGGGATTTCCCGCGCCGTCGTCGCCAGACCGCCGTCTTCGCGCGCCGCGAACAGACTCAGGCGCCGTTCGACCGCTGCGGGGACCAGCACATCGGAGCGCCCGTCACCGTCGAAATCACCATGGCAGACGTCACCGGGAAGAGTCGTCAGCGCCAGCGACGGCAGCCCCCAGAAGCCCGGCCCGGGCCGGGCGAACATCAGGGACAGCACCGAGGCCCCGGCGCCCACAGTGGCCACGTCAGGCTGGCTGTCGCCGTTGAGGTCGGCCGGAGCGGACGCCAGCGGCAGGCAACCCGGGTAATATGCGTCATGCCTCACCCAGACACCGGCGGTCCGGCTGGCGAAATCGACCGTGCCGCGCAGGTCGTGCCCCGCCAGCAGGGCAGGGGCGCCATCGGCCAGCGCCCAGACCACGAGATTGCGCGCGGGCAGGGTCAGGTCCAGTTCGCCGATCGGTTCGAAATCCGGGCCGCTGGCGCGCAGGAACCCCACCTTCGGCTGATCCCGGTCGGCGACCGCCAGTTCATCGCGTCCGTCGCCGTCGTCGTCGAACGCGGCGACCAGCCCGGCCGACAGACCGGGCACCCGGACGAAGCGCACCGCCGCCCGCCCGTCTTCGCCGGCCGTGAGCACGGCCAGATCCCCGGACAGCACGCCGCGCTGAGCGGCGACCACTTCCCGGACACCATCGCCGTCCAGGTCCGCGCCGGTCAGCGAACACGGCTCGTCCCCGACCGCCACCGTCTGTTTCACGCGCCAGCCGTCGACATCGCCCACCAGGGCGACAGCGTCGATGCCGGGCAGGGATACCGCCACCTGGCCATGGCCGCCGTTCAGATCGCCGAACCACGCCAGCGCCCCCGGGTCTTCATCCAGATCCACCGTGGCCGCCGGTTCCAGGAACGGGAAGGTCGCCCGGATCCGCACGAAATAGACCCGGTCCGGATCGGCCGCCGCCACCACGACGCCCTGTTCGGACACAGGCAGCCCCCGCCAGGGCGCCAGGGCGACCAGACGTCCGCCCAGCGCCAGCCGCTGCCGAAACTCGAAGGCCGTGCTCTCGGACGAATAATGAATGATGCCCAACGAGCCGCCCCCCATGCCGACCAGCAGATCGTCCGTGATCTCGCCGGGAATCCGGACCGCCAGCACGGAAAGGCCGGGTTCCGGCAGCAGGGAAGTGCGGGGAGCCGGGAATTCGGCGCCGGCGAACGCGGTCGCCGCCGTCGCCAGGCACGCCAGGGCGGCAAGAAGGGAGAAGGCCATCGGCCGCGTCGGACGCGGATGGCCGAGCCGGCGCCGGGAGGCGCGGACCGGCAGGATCTCGGTGCCAGAAGACATGAAGCCCGCCACTTTCCTCGGGGAAGGAACGTCTGCAGTATAAGGACAAGGCACAGGCGGAACAATCGGTTTGCCGTTAGGGGTTGACACCTTCGGCCCCGCACCTGAAATTAATCGGGCGTCATGGTCGACTGCCCCGCCGGACCCGGGCCACGTCCCGCACAGGAGCCTGCATGTCGGTGAAGAGTACCCTGGTGGCTGTTTGCATCCTCGCCGTCGGCGCAGGCTTGTTGCCGGTCGCCCCTGCGTTTGCGCAGGCGCCCGCCCCCGAGGGCGCCCAGACCGCCCAACCGACCAAGATCTTCAAGCTGCTTCACGAGTCGGCGACGGCAGCCCAGGATCTGGCCCTTGAAGAAGCCGAGGCCGAACGCTGGGTGCCGGGCCTGCGCGCCGGAACCGTGGAACTGAGCCTGACCCTGGGGTTCATGAACCTTTCCGGCGTCGTGCTCGAGCATGAACAGATGATCTACAAGTACACGACCGAATCGACCTACTGGGGCGATGTCAAGGTCAACGGCCAGACGGCGTTCAACCCGCAGCTGCACATCGGGTACAACGTGAAGCCCTGGCTGACGCTCGAAGCCATCGGTGGCCTGGCCATCTCGGAATACTCCTCTTCGGTCGAGAATCGCCGCATCCGCAAGAACGAGCAGAATGCGTCGCCCGTCGATGACCCGATACTCGGGGAATTCGACGCCGAAGCCCGGTCGCTGATCGCCCTGCAGGGCAACCTCGGCGTGATGGTTTATCCGCTGAATTTCTCGGGCGACGGCGGCGGCCGCCTGCATCCGTATCTGACTGGGCAGATGGGCAAGATCTGGTACGACATGAACTCGGACTTCACCGCCGGCTCCGCGGGAAGCAACGACATGGCTCTGGGCGGCGGCCTGCGGCTGCTGGCGGACAGGAATGTCAGCCTGCGACTTGAAGCGACGTACCACCTGAACAAGGTCCAGTTCGAACCGGCCGAGTACTTCCTCGAGGCCGACGAGGGCACCACGCTGGTTCCCCTGATGGAATACCCCGTGCAGCTCGATGGTACCTACGACGAGAGGCCCATCACGTCGTTCCAGGAAGAAGAACTGAACTACCTGAGCTGGTCGCTCGGCATCCAGGGATCGTTCTAGCTCCGCGCGGCTTCCAGTCCGTGCCGGCGGCATGCACGACGGGCGTCCGAAAGGTCGCCCGTCGTTTTTTCAGGTCTTCGTGCAACGGCCGGGTTCGACGCTCAACGGCTCCCCTCGAACACCGGTTGGTAGCGGAACTCGAGCGCTTCGCGCAGATGAGCTTCCTCCACGCGCACGGCGCCGTCGAGAGCCGCCACGGTCGCGGCGACTTCCAGACAACGGCTGACCGCGCGCAGGGAAAGTCCCAACGCCTCGCGCGCCTGATCCAGGAACCGCCCGTTGCCGGGGGCCTGAGGCGCGCCTGGCGCCCGGCGCCAGTCGTCCAGCTGACCGCGAGCCGCAGCCAACTGGGCCGGGTTCGGATGCAGACGCCAGCCCGCGTCGCCCGGCGGTGCGGCCGGCGGTTCGGCGAACGCGCCCCGCCAGGCGCCCATTTCCACGAACAGATCGAAGCGGTCCAGCAGCGGGCCGGACAGGCGGCTCAGGTACCGCGCGCGTTCGTGGGGCAGGCAGCGGCAGGAGCGAACACTGCTTCCGAAGTACCCGCACCGGCACGGATTGCTGGCCGCGATGAGTTGGAAACGCGCCGGAAACAACCGCTGACCACCGCCGCGGGAGACCGTGACCCGACCTTCCTGCAGCGGCTGGCGCAACACGTCGAGAACCGCCGGGTGGAACTCGGCGAGCTCGTCGAGGAACAGCAGGCCGCCGTGGGCCAGGGTCACCTCGCCCGGTCGCAGCGAGGCGCCGCCGCCCAACAGTCCCGCCCGGGTGACCGTGTGGTGGGGCGCCCGGCACGGGCGCCGGTCCGCCAGGGTCGATGACGAGACCAGGCCCGCCGCGCTGTGGATGCGCGTGACCGTCAGCGCGTCGTCGCGATCCAACGGTGGCTGGAGTTCGGCCAGGAGACGCGCCAGTCTGGTCTTGCCCACGCCCGGCGGCCCCATCAGCAGCAGATTGTGGCGGCCGGCGGCGGCGACGACCGCTGCTTTGCGGGCCAGTTCCTGACCGCTGAGACGCGCCAGCGCCGCGCAGGCTTCGTCCGCGGCCGCCGGCGCCGGTGTGGCGACCCGCACGTGACCCGCAACCGGCGAGCGCTCCCGGGGACGGCTGCCGTCGCGGCACCAGGCCAGAACATCGGCCAGCTGATCGGCCGCCATCACGCGCAGGCCCGGCGCCAGTTCCGCTTCGTTCCGCTGCGACGACGGCACGAACGCCACGCGCGGTTCGCGCCGGGCCACATCCAGCAGGATGGGCAGCAGGCCGCGCACCGGCCGCAATTCGCCGAACAGGGACAACTCGCCCAGAAACACCGAACGCAGACGCAACGCCGCGCCGGCATCCACGGCCCAGCCTTCGACTGCGGCGACGATGCCCAGCGCGATCGCCAGGTCGAAGGACGCACCGCTCTTGCGAACGCCCGCGGGCGCCAGATTGACGGTGATGCGGCCCGGCGGCACGCGAACACCGCTGTGGCGAAGCGCCGAGAGAACGCGCTCCCGGCTTTCGCGCACCTCGATCCCCGGCAATCCGACCAGGTGAAAGCCCGGCAATCCCCGGCTGATGACCACCTCGGCGCTGACCGGCAACCCCGCGATGCCCGTGAGCGCGCCCGTCCTGATCCGTACCGGCATGCCGACTCCCCCCTGCCTGTGTGGGGGATCCGGCAAGGACCGCGCCGGGACCACGCGTCACCGCCGCGATGCGAGGCGGAGGCGTACGTTGCCATCCTGTCGCGACGTCGCGGCAAAGTCGCGGGCACAGCCCACGAGCGCCGAACCGTCAACTGCACGTGTCGGCGCGCGCCGCGCGTGTCCCCGTGGCGTGAGAGCGCACCGGACCCGCAGGCGCACCGTTGAGCGGGGACAAAAAAAACGGGGACCCGTATGGGTCCCCGTTCGTAGCGGGCGGCCTGCCGCCGGGGCGGCCGCATCCGAACCTCGACTACAGGTCGCAGGGCCGGACGGTCTTGCGGCCGTTGTCGAGCGCGCGCTTCTCGGCGGCCAGAATCAGTTCGCGCACCTTGGCGTCCAGGGCGTCGTAGAACTCGCCGGAGACGTTGCATTCCTTGACGGCTTCCTTGGTCTTGGTCTTGCTGATGATCATGTCAGCCATGGGTTCCTCCCTCGGGCTGTGGGACGTGAAAATCGTGCCGCTCCACCGCGCGGCGACCGGTACGTATCGCCCTGGGCAAGCACTGCCCGAAGGGCGGACCGGAGGCGACGGGCGGCCTCGAAATCAGGCGCCGGCGACGGGACGCAACCGGCCGACCCGGTCACAATCGCCTCGACACCCCGACGTGTCAAGGGTAGTTTGGGAGGCATACAGCCCCTGAACCAGGCCTGCCAGCCCCCCGCCGGGCACGCCGTTTTCGAACCGGGAGAAGCCCATGGCCCTCGACGAGGTGCTCGCCTACCTGCAGGCGCATCGGCAGACGCATGTGGATCAGTTGTGCGATCTGTTGCGCATCCCCAGCATCAGTTCGCAGTCGGCGCACGCGCCCGACGTGATGCGCGCCGCCGTCTTCTGCGCCGAAGAACTGCGCAGTCTCGGCCTCGAGGCCACCATCGTCGAAGGCGAGGGCCACCCGCTGGTCTTCGCGCAGACAGCGCTGCACGCGGACCGTCCGACGCTGCTCATGTACGGCCACTACGACGTGCAGCCGGTCGATCCGCTCGACCTCTGGCACACGCCGCCGTTCGAGCCGCGGATCGAGGACGGCATCATCTACGCGCGCGGCTCGACCGACGACAAGGGCCAGTTCTACGCACACATCAAGGCGCTCGAAGCCTATGTGCGCACCGGCACGGAACTCCCGGTGAACCTCAAGTTCATCCTCGAGGGCGAAGAGGAGTGCGGCGGCCAGCACATCTACCGCTACACGGAGCAGCACGCGGAGCAGATGGCGTGCGACGCCGTGATCATCTCCGACACGGCGCTCTACAACGAGACCACGCCCGGCATCTGCTACAGCCTCAAGGGTCTGGTCTACATGGAAATCCGCGTGACGGGGCCGTCGCGCGACCTGCATTCCGGCAGCTACGGCGGCACCGTTCAGAACCCCGCCAACGCGCTGGCGCAGATCATCGCCGGCCTGAAGGACGCCCAGGGACGCTGCACCGTGCCCGGCTTCTACGATGACGTGCTGGACCTGGACGCCGAGGAGCGCCTCGCGTTCGCGGCGCTGAACTACACCGACGACGTGCTGCGCGAGGAGACCGGCGCTCCGGGCGCCGCGGGCGAGGCCGGCTACACCACGCTCGAGCGCATGTGGGCGCGGCCGACCTGCGACGTCAACGGACTGCTCAGCGGGTACGGCGGACAGGGCGCCAAGACGATCATCCCCTCCCACGCCATGGCCAAGGTCTCGATGCGTGTGGTTCCGAACCAGGATCCGCCGCGGATCGCCGCCGCCTTCGCGGAGTGGGTGCGTCGCCTGGCGCCGCCGGGCGTGACGGTCGAGGTGGAGAACCTGCACAACGCCAAGCCGGTTCTGGTCCCGCGCGATTCGCCGATGATGCAGGCGGGCATCCGGGCGCTCCGGGCCGGTTTCGGAGCCGAGCCCGTGTTCATCCGCGAGGGCGGCAGCATCCCCATCGTCGGCACGTTCCAGAGCTGTCTGAAGGCGCCCGTACTGCTGCTGGGCTATGGGCTCTCGACCGACAACGCGCACTCGCCCAACGAGAAATTCCACCTGGAGAACTTCTGGCGCGGAGCCCGCACCAGCGCGCTGCTGTTCCAGGAGGCCGCCGGTCGCTGACGGGACGGGCCCCCGGACGTTGCGGACGATCCGGGGGCCGGTTTGACTTACGCGAGGTCATCAGGTAGTTTTCGCGGCTACGGAATCAGGCGTCCCCGTCGTCTAGGGGTCAGGACACCGCCCTTTCACGGCGGCAACACGGGTTCGAATCCCGTCGGGGATGCCATCTCACCGATTCCGGCCATTCACCCCCGCCTACTGGATCGTGATTTCCCACAGGTTCGGCGCGATCGTGCCCCAGTTGCAGTAGATCAACCGCCGGCCATCCGGATTCCAGCGGGGCCAGAACCCGCCCGCGCTGGTCAGCTGCCGCGCATTGCCGCCGTCGGCATCCACGCACCACACTTCCATCGCTCCGGACAACGTGCTCTCGTAGGCCACGCGCGCGCCGTCGGGCGACCACGCCGGGTGCCCTTCGTAGCCGTAGATAGGCGTCAGGCGCGCCAATGTCCCACCCTTGGCCGACACGGTGTAGAGCGCCGAAGCGTTCTCGCGATTGGATTCGAAGACGACGGTCTGGCCGTCGGGCGACCAGTCGGCCGAGCGGTCGTAGCTGCCGTCCACGCTGATGGTCAGCCGCACCGGCGTACCGCCGCCGACGGGAGACATCCACAGGTCCAGACCCTGCGGCCCGCCACGGCTCGATTCGTAGACGACCAGCGTCCCGTCGGGCGACACGGCCGGACTTCCGTCCTCGCCGTCGTCGTCGGTGACGCGGACCGCTTCGGTGTCCGGGCTCGACAGGTCCAGCCGCCAGATCGACTTGGAACCGCTGCGATCCGATTCGAACACGAAGCCGCGGCCATCGGGCAGCCAGTACGGCGCCGTGTCCTCGCCCGCGTTGTGCGTCAACTGGCGCGCGGCGCCGCCGGCGGCCGGAAGGTACCAGATATCGCGGTTTCCGGCGGCGTCGGACTCGAACAGGATGCCGGAGCCGTCGGGCGCGTAGATGGGATTGGCCTCGAAGATCGCGTCGGTCGCGGTCAGCTGTTTGACGGGCGCCGGCGGCGCTGGGTTCACGGGCGCCAGCGGTTCCTGTGAACCGCCGCCGCAGCCGCCGAGCATCGCCAGCGTCGTCAGCGCGCAGATCGCCGCCGCCTTCCCATGGATCCGCTTCATCATTTCGGTTTCGTCCCTTCTTGCGTGTATGGGTGCGGCCCCCCGTTCGGGCGGGCGCGCCTTGCTTCTTCCAGACCGCCGGACCGCAAGGTCCGCGCCGTCGTCGTGATCAGCGGACCAGAGTGACCGCGCCCTTGGCGGTGACCGCCGCGGCGCGGATGATGTAGAGATAGCGGCCCGAGGGCGCCTGCCGGCCGGCGTCGTCGCTGCCGTCCCAGGTCAGGGCCACGCGGTCGTTGGCCACGGCGCCGCCCGCCAGCCTGCGCACCAGCTGGCCGCGGATGTCGTAGATGGCGAGTTCCGCGCCGTCGACCGCCGCGGCGTTCGCCGGCAGCAGCAGTTCGATGGTCGTGCGGGGGTTGCAGGGGTTCGGGAAGGCGTGGCTGGTCGCGACCGCCACCGGCGCGATGCCCGCCAGGTAGCCGGCCAGCAGTTCGCGCAGACCGACGATGCGGTCAGGCGTCTCCAGCTTGTGGTTTTCCAGCCCGATCCCGCGGGTGGCCAGGACGCCGCCGAACAGGTAGCGGAAATCCTCGGCCACGATCTCGCGGGCGCGGAGCGCGTGCGGCGCGTCCGGGCCGGCGGCTTCGAGGTCCAGTTCGCGCAGCGCGGCGTAGGCTTCCCAGCGGCCCGCCTGGCCGTCCATGAATGCCCAGGTCATCACGTGCCCCACCTCGTGGGTGGTGATGTAGGACGTGATGGCGGCGTCCACCGGCGCGAACGAAGGCGACAGGAAGATCGCACCGCGCCGTGCGAAACTGCTGCCGGTCTCGGCCGGGATGCCGTCGAGGATGAAGACCTGGATGTCCAGGTCGGTGGTGAAACCCGTCATGTCGGCCAGGGCGGCGGTCACGACATCCACATCGAACGGGTACAGGGTGCGGGTGGCCGGAGCCAGGGTGACGCTGCCGGCCAGCGGATGCTCGAACAGGCGGCTGCCGTCGGCCGCGACGGTGCACAGGGCGCTGACTTCGGCCGCGTCGTGGATGGTCGCGCGGATCCCGTTGGCGAAGGACTCGGTCCGGGCGGCGCTGGCGTTCACGGCCGCCAGCAGCACCATCGCCGTCGTCGCCGTCACGAGGCCGCTCTTGAATCCGTTCCTGGCCATCATGGGATCCTTTGCGCCGCGATCATCCTTGTGCGGGTCGGCCGGGGAATCCGCCGCCACTTTTCTCGATACTGCTGGTAATACCGCAGCTTCCGTACCGCGGAATGGCCAGCCGAACCCCGTCGGACAATCTTTAGTGACAACATTCATCGAATGGCGCATGTCATTGTGGATGTGTTTGTTACGGACACGAAAATATAGCGCGAATAGCCCTGTGAGAACTGGCCGGGCCGGTTCGGGAATCGCGGCGATCGTCGATTTGGGGAAAATGACGCACAATGGTGGGGGAAAAAACCCAATTCACGGGCCGGACCAGGGACTGCAGAGCGGGCTCAGGGAAGTGCGTCCAGAAACCGCCCGCTGATGGCGTGGAAGGGCGGGAAAGACCTCAGGCGGCCACGGAGCGCGAGCCCAGGCGGGTCAGCACGAGCGCGCCCAGGCCCAGTGCCAATGCCCCGCTCTTGATCAGCAGGCCGATGACCATCAGGGCCACGACGATCGCCTGCGGGGCGCCCATGAGATTCAGCAGCGAGCCCAGGAACGAGACCAGGTGCAGCACGACCAGACCCAGCGCGACCGCCAGCGGTGCCGGTCGGCCGACTGCTCCCAGTTTTTCGCCCACCACGACGCCGGTGGCGGACAGGCCGAGGACGACCACCGCGGCCACGGCCAGGGCCAGCAGAAGCGCCACCGGCACGCCGATGACGGTGATGATCAGCAGGGCCGTCAGCACGGCCAGGGCCAGCGGCGCGACGAGGGTCAGCACGGCGCCCACGCCGAAGACCCGCACCGGTTCGCCGCGCAGGCGCGCCAGCACGGCCGCGAGCCGGCCGGACGGACTGGCGGCCACCGCCACGAGCGCCGCCAGCAGGGTCATGAGGAACAGTCCCTGGGTCAGCACGAAGGTCAGCACGCGATGTTCCAGCAGACGGCCGATCCCCGCTCCCGCGCCGCCGTCCAGCCAGTCGAGAGACACCGTGTCGCCGGTCTCGGCGCCCGTGTCGGACGACATGCGACCGCCGACCGCGACCACCGTGCCGCTGACCTCCGCCTTGTCCCGCAGGTGCAGCCCGCCGCCCACGGTCACGACGTTGCCTTCGACGCGGCCGATGACCTCGCAATCACCGAAAACCACCACGACATTGCCGCGAACGTCCTCATCCGCGTCGACGATCACCGACTGGCCGACCCTGACCAGGTTGCCGTGGATGATCCGCCGAGGCGGCTCGGGCGCCGTCGGCACCGGAATGAAGCTGCTCCAACTGAGCCGCCGTCCGGTGCCCGTGCCCGTGCCGGTGCCCGTGGAGTCGGGCATTTCCTTGAGGATGGCCTGTGTCAGCGCCTCGAGGCCCTGGCTGACCCGTTCGTCGAGATTTTCCGGGATCGAAATGACGATGCCGTCGCCGGCGCCGTCGACCAGCGAGATGTGGTTGTCCTTAACTTCGAATTCGAGTTTGCGGAGATCCGAGCCGATCCCCTCGATGACCCGCGTGATGTCGCCGATGTTCTGTTCGATGACGACCCGGTGCTCGGGCGACAGGCGGACGGCCGCCTCGTCGCGCGACAGGCTGTCGCTCAGGACGCGGATGATTTCGCGGTACTTGCGGATCTCGAGCATCAGCGAATCACGGCCGGCGACCGCGGGTATCTCCGGGCGCGGAGGCGCGGGAGCGGCCTGGGGCTGGCGGGGATCACGGGCGGACTCGGCAGCTGCAGCGGGCAGCGCCCACAGGGCCAGCGACAACAGCACCAGCACGGCGACCGGGAGGCTCCGGGAGCCCCCGCGGCGGCCACCCCTGGGCCGTAGTTGTCGCCGTGCGGTCATCGTCACCCCTCGGCCCGCCGCACGCCGACCAGGCGTCGACCGACCCACTGCAGACGCAACAGGATCTCCGGCGCCGCGCCGGCGGCCGCCACCACGAGCAGCCAGGCCTGGCCCGGACCGGCCAGCCAGGCGCCGGTCGCGCCGGCCGCGGCGATCAGGCCTCCGGCGCGGGTGACGCGGGCCCGCATCCAGGCGGGCAGGAAATGGTCTTCCAGGAAGACAGGCACCCGCTCACGGCGCAGGGGCTCCATCGCCCGGTAGGCAGCATACGGCACCGAAGCCAGCACGGCAGCGTCGAAATCAGCGGGGGCCTCGAGTTCCGGCAGCGTGTCGAGCCGCATGAAGACCGCATGCAGCGCATCGTGCTCGACCCGGCAGGCCGCGCACTCGCGCAGGTGCAGAAACACGCCCAGGGACCGCTTCTTGTCGAGGGTCCCATCCAGGTAGTCCTGGAGTTCCTGGCGGCAGTCCGGGCAGTTCAGCGCACCTTCCGCCCGGTCATTCCGCTGGTCGTAGCCGTCCATGCCAAGATTCCTTCCCGCATTCCGGGGCCGGTTCGCCGCCGATTTCCCGTCCGGCAACCGTCCGCCAACCGCCCGGAGGCGTCGTTGCGTGACGGGGGGGACGGTCGGACCTGAGTCCTCCCGTCCCACCCCGATTCGGCAGGCGTCGAATCCCCCGACATTGACTTGATCACCTGCCAAGGGGATCTACGGAGAGGCCGCCCATCGGGTTTCACCGTTTCGCGATTATTTTGACCCGGATCCCGCCCCTTCGCATCCCCTCAAATGTCGTAGGCCCGGGCCTCCAGCATCTGCTGGATCTGGGCCCGCGCCCTGTGGATCCTCGCTTTCACCGTGCCCAATGGCAATTGCAGCACCTCGGCGATCTCGTCGTAGGACAACTGCTGCTGGTGGCGCAGCAGGGTAATCGCCCGGTAGTGCGGCGGCAGGTCGGCGATGACCTCTTCCAGCCTCTGCACAGCTTCTTTGCGCTCGAGCACGGTGTCCGGCTCCGGGCCGCCGTGCGGGATCTGCAATTCGAATTCCTCGCCGTCCGGGCCCGTCACCCCCTCCAACGACAGGAAGCGCATGCGGTTGCGCCGCAGATGGTCGATGCAGTGGTTCGTGGCGATGCGGAAGAGCCAGCTGCTGAAGGCGAATTCCTCGTCGTAGCGGTCCAGCAGGCGGAACACCTTGATGAACACTTCCTGCGAGAGGTCGCGCGCATCCTCCGGGTTCCGGGTCATGCGGTGGCACAGGTTGTAGATCGGGCCACGGTAGCGCGCGAGGATCTCCGCGAACGCGGCTTCTTCGCCGCGCTTGCAACGACGGATCGTCTTGAGATCCTGATGGCGGTCGAACATCCCGGCACCTTCCGTGGCTGGACACGAGCCCGGAACATAGGCGGTGCCGGCGGCGGGGGTCAACCCCGGGCACAGGCTGCCCCGGCCGGCGTCCACGGTGCCGGGCCCCGCCGCTCCCTATTTCCGACCCGCGGTTGACACTGCCGGGGGCGGATCCTAGACTCCGACTTTGCGACTGCCGCCGGCGCCGGAGCGCCGCCGACGAACCTGCTCGGCCGCCAGACCACGGGAGAATCCATGAGCGCGATCGAAAACATCCAGGCCCGGGAAATCCTCGACTCACGGGGCAACCCGACCATCGAAGTCGATGTGTTCCTCGAGGACGGCAGCGTCGGACGCGCCGGAGTGCCGAGCGGCGCCTCGACCGGCGAACACGAGGCCCTCGAACTGCGTGATGGCGACAAGGGCCGGTACGGCGGCAAAGGCGTGCTGACGGCGGTCGGCAACGTGCATGCCATCGAGGAAGAGCTCATCGGCCTGGACGCGACGGAGCAGGCCCTCATCGACCGTGTGCTCCTGGATCTGGACGGCACGGCCAACAAGGGCAAGCTCGGCGCCAACGCCATCCTCGGCGTGAGCCTGGCGGTGGCCAAGGCCGCGGCCGCTTCGGTGGGCCTGCCGCTGTACCAGTACCTGGGCGGCGTGCACGCGCACACCCTGCCGGTGCCGATGATGAACGTGCTGAACGGCGGCGCGCACGCCGACAACAACGTCGACATCCAGGAATTCATGATCATGCCCGTGGGCGCGCCCTCCTTCCGCGAGGCGCTGCGCTACGGTTCCGAGACCTTCCATGCGCTGAAGAAGATCCTGGCCGAAAAGGGCCTGGCCACCTCGGTCGGCGATGAAGGCGGCTTCGCTCCCAATCTGGGCAGCAACCGCGAGGCTCTGGACTACCTGGTCAAGGCCATCGAAAAGGCCGGGTTCAAGCCGGGCGAAGACATCGTCCTGGCGCTGGACGTGGCCGCGAGCGGACTGTGCAAGGACGGCAAGTACCGGCTGGAGGCCGAAGGCGGCGAACCCTGGGAAGCCGCACGGCTGATCGAGTACTACAAGGGTCTGGTCGACAGCTACCCGATCATGTCGATCGAGGACGGGCTCGACGAGAACGACTGGGACGGCTGGGGCCGCATGTATGAGGCGCTCGGTGGACGCGTGCAGATCGTGGGCGACGACCTCCTGGTCACCAATCCCCTGCGCCTGCGCCGCGCCATCAGCGAAGGCTGCGCCAACAGCATCCTGATCAAGCTGAACCAGATCGGCTCGTTGACCGAGACGCTCGAGACCATCGAGATGGCCAAGCGCGCGCGCTTCACCAACGTGATCAGCCACCGCAGCGGCGAGACGGCCGACAACACCATCGCCGACCTGGCCGTGGCCACGAACGCCGGGCAGATCAAGACCGGTTCGCTGTGCCGCAGCGACCGCGTCGAGAAGTACAACCAGCTGCTGCGCATCGAAGAGGAACTGGACGACCTGGCCGTGTACCCGGGCCTGGGCTGTTTCTACAACCTGCGCTAGCGAAGGAGCGTCAAGGTGGCAAGGATGCCCCGTATGTTCGCGTTTGCGCGCCCCGCCGGCCCGGCCGGCGGCGGCGCGCCGCGCGCGGTCAGGCGCGGCCGCGTGTGGCTCCCCCGTGCGGCGATGTGGATGGCAACGGCGGCGGTGCTGGCCGGCGTGGCCCTGGTCCAGCTGGGCGACAGCGGCGTGCCCGCCTGGCGGCGGCTGCGCGCCCAGGATGCGCAACTGGGCCGCGAGGTCGACGAGCTGACCAGCCGCAACGCCCAACTGCGGCGGGAACTCGAATCGCTGCGGACCGATCCCGAAACGCTCGAGCGTCTGGCACGGGAGAAGGCCGGCATGCGCCGGCCGGGGGAAGAGGTCCTGATCGTGCTGCCGGCGCCGGAATCGCGGCCCGAATGAGACACCGGACCGGTCGCCTTGACTTCCGCGGGGGGCGGCCTATATTAGCCTCCGCTGACGCGGGGATCGCCGCGAGGCGCCTTGAGATTCTGGAACGCGAAGACTTTGGATGCGGGGTGGAGCAGTCTGGTAGCTCGTTGGGCTCATAACCCAAAGGTCACAGGTTCAAATCCTGTCCCCGCTACCACATAAAGAAGGCCCGGCTTCGGCCGGGCCTTTTTCTTACCACCGCCCGCGGCCCGGAATCCGCTCCGGTCCGGTCGCCGGTCCGGGCGAAGGAGGCCGCGTTGCGCAGCCGGATGGGATTCCTCTACGCGCTGTTGGTCACCATGATCTGCGCGCTGGGCGTCTGGTGGATCTACTACCTGACGGTCGAAGGACGCCTGTACGTCGACCACAGCCTGCAGAAGCTGGCCAACGACCGCCTTCACGCCGCGTTCCTGATCAGCACCGACCCGGAAGTCCGCTCCGACCCTGAGCGCTGGCTCGGGCCATCGTTCCCCAACCTGGTTTTCCGGCGCACCCCCCACGGCATCGAGACCGACATCGATCCCGGCGTCGTGGCCGAGATCACCGCCGAAGGCCGCCGCCGCCGCAACATGTTCCTCTACGAGGGAGGCTTCTTTCTCGTGCTGCTGGTTGCCGGCTCCACCATCCTGGCCGTGTCCTGGCGTCACGCCGAACGCTTCAAGCAGGCGCGCGAACTGTTCCTGGCCGGCGCCACGCACGAATTCAAGACGCCACTGGCCAGCCTGCGCCTCTACACCGAAACCCTGGCCCGCGAAGGGCTGCCCGAAGAGGCGCGGCAGCGTATCCAGCAGCGCATGGTGCAGGACGTCGTGCGGCTCGGGAACCTGGTCGACGACATGCTGGCGATGAGCGCCGACGACACGTTCGCCGTCGGGCCGCGGGTGCGACTGGACCTGGCGCAGGAAGCGCAGTCCGTCCTGGACGACCTGCGCCCGCTGGCGGCCGACCACGGCGCCCGGTTCGAGCTCCAGGCCGAGCCCGGCGCCGCGGTCATGGGCCAGCGGTTGTTCTTCGCGCTGGCGCTGCGCAATCTGCTGGTCAACGCCGTCAAGCACAGCCCCGGGCCGGTCGCCGTCACCGTCCGCGTCGAGCGCGGCCGGCGAACGCACCGCGTCGTGGTGGTCGACAGCGGACCCGGCATTCCCCGGCGCTTGCAGGAGAAGGTCTTCGAGTGCTTCTATAGCACGACCGGCAACCAACGCCACGGCGGCACCGGGCTGGGGCTGTACCTGGTCCGTCGCAACATCGAGAGCATCGGCGGCAAGGTGGCCCTGCAGAGCGACGAGGGCCAGGGCTGCACGTTCACGCTGACCCTGCCGGCGGCTCCGGCCGAAGCCTGAAAGGACCGTGATGAAACCGCGCATCCTGGTTGTCGAGGACGACGCCCACCTGGCGGACGGACTCGCCATCAACCTGGAACTCGAGAGCTATGAGCCCGTGCTGGCGGCCAGCGCCGAAGACGGGCTGATCGCCTGGCAGCGCGGCGGCGTGGACCTGATCCTGCTGGACGTCATGCTGCCGGGCATGGACGGCTTCGCGTTCTGCGCCCATGTGCGGCGCGCCGGCGACCGCGTGCCCATCCTGTTCCTGACTGCGCGTGGCGCCGGGCAGGACCGCATCCGCGGCCTGGATGAAGGCGGCGATGACTACATCACCAAGCCTTTCGAGCTGGCCGAGCTGCTGGCGCGTATCAAGTCGATCTTCCGCCGTCAGGACTGGCTGCGCGGGCAGGAAGTCCCGGCTGCCGTTCGCATCGGACGGGCCGACGTGAACCTGCAGACCTATCAGGCCACCACTCCGGACGGAGCCGTCGAGCTGAAGGAGAAGGAGGCGATGATCCTGCGCCTGCTCTACGAGCAGCTGGGCAAGCCGGTGGATCGCCAGACCATCCTGGACCGCGTGTGGGGCTTCGAAGCCTATCCGACCATGCGCACGGTCGACAATTTCATCCTTTCGCTTCGGAAGATCGTCGAGGTCGACCCGGCCCGACCCTGCCATATCCTGACCGTGCACGGCGTGGGCTACCGCCTGGTCTGCGACGCCCCGCCCGAAACGCGAACCGTCTGATGGACGCCGTCGCGCAGCTGTCTGCCCAACTGGACCGTTGGCGCGGCGACGCGGCCGGCACGGCGACCGATCTCGCGGTCGGCGCCACCGCCCTGCTCCAGGCCGCCGAAGACGCGCTGGCCGGCGGCGAGGCGCCGCGCGCGCTGTGGGAGGAGTTCCTGGCCCTGACGCGGCGGCCGCTCTTCCTGACCGCGCTGGCCGACGACGAAGCGCGTCGGCGCTGGGCCGACGCCACGTTCCGCATCATCGAACGGACGGGCTTCACGCTGGGAGACCTGCTGGCGCAGCGGGTCGCGGAGCATCCGGACCGCCTGCTGCTGCAGGAAACGGCCGAGACCGGCGGCGGCGGCTGGACCTACGCGCAGGTGCTGCGCGAGGTCCGCGCGACCGCGGCGCTCTTCCTGTCGATCGGCCCCCGCCCCGAACTGCCGGCCGATGCCGACCCGGCGACCGACGGTCCGCGCGTGGCCCTGCTCTGCGCCAACAGCGTGGCGGCAGCCTGCTGCGATCTGGCCTGCCTGACGCACGACATCCTGGTCACCCCGTTGAGCGTCCAGATGTCGGTGGCCGAACTGGCCTGGGTCTTCGACCGGCTGGCCGTGACCGTCGCGGTCTGCGACCACGCGGACCGATTGGACCTGCTGCTGGCCGTCCGCGCCCAGACCACGCGCCCGTTCCTGATCTTCACGCTCTTCGAGGCCGCCGAGGCGCAGGCGACGGGCGTGCTGCGGCTGGACGAGGAGCGGGCGAAGCTGGAGCCCGCGCACATCGAGCGCACGCTGGCCGAGCGCCCGCGCCGCGCGCTGCGCGACGTGACCACGGTCATGTTCACCTCCGGCAGCACGGGCCGGCCCAAGGGCGTCGCGTTCAGCCAGTACGCACTGGTCACGAAGCGCTTCGCGCGCGCCGCGGCGCTGCCGCGGGTGGGCGACGGCGAGGTCCTGCTCTGCTACCTGCCCCTGTTCCACACCTTCGGCCGCTACCTCGAACTGCTGGGCATGGTGTTCTGGGGCGGCACCTACGTGTTCGCCGGCAATCCTTCGGCCGCCACGCTGTTGAACCAGCTGCGCGAGATACGACCCACCGGCCTCATCAGCGTGCCCGTGCGCTGGGTCCAGATCCGCGACCGCGTGCGCGAACTGGCGAACGATCCGCAGACGGAAGCCGCGTCGCCGGAACTGGTGCGCGACGTGGTCGGCGACCGCCTGGCCTGGGGCCTGTCGGCGGCAGGCTACCTGGATCCGAAGGTGTTCCGCTTCTTCCAGCGCGCGGGCATCGCTCTGTGCAGCGGCTTCGGCATGACCGAAGGCACCGGCGGCCTGACCATGACGCCACCGGACGACTACGTCGAGAATTCGGTGGGTGTGCCGCTGCCCGGCGTGAAGGTCCGCTTCGGCGACCAGGACGAACTGCAGATCGCCGGTCCCTACATCGCCCGCTACCTTCCGGAAGAAGCACCGACCGGCAGTCTGCAGGTCGCCGAGCCCCTCGGCGACGACTACTGGCTGGCCACCGGCGACCTGTTCCGCCGCACCGCGGACGGGCACCTGGAGATCGTCGACCGCATCAAGGACATCTACAAGAACAACCGCGGGCAGACCATCGCTCCGCGGGTGGTCGAGTCCCTGTTCGAAACCGTCCCCGGCATCGCGCGCACCTTCCTGGCCGGTGACGGCCGCAGCTACAACGCGCTGCTGATCGTGCCCGACGAAACCGACGATGTGCTGCGCACCTTGACGCGGCCGGAGGCGCGCCGCGAATACTTCGAACGCATCGTCACCACGGCCAACACAAGCCTGGCCCCCTTCGAGCGCGTGATCGATTTCGCGATCCTGGATCGCGACTTCAGCCTGGAGCGCGAAGAGTTGACGCCGAAGGGCTCGCTGCGGCGGAAGGTCATCGAGCAGAACTTCGCGGAGGTGATCGGCGGGCTCTACCGCGCCAGTTCGCGCACCATGGCCGTGGGCGACTACGAAGTGCGCGTGCCCCGCTGGTTCTACCGTGACCTGGGGCTGCTGGACGACGCGCTGCGCGTCGAGAATCACTCGTTGGTCAACCGGCGCGACGGCCGCCGGCTGGACATCGCGCCGGCGAACGACGGTCGGGTGCGCATCGGCGATCTGGAGTATCGCCTGCGGGGCAAGGCGATCGATCTGGGTCTGCTGGTGAGCCAGCCGCTGCTGTGGGTGGCCAACGCTCAGTTGATCGAATTCGGTCCCTGCCGGCCGGGTTGGGACACGGACCCGGGGCCGTTCTCGGAACAGGTCACCCTGCCCGCGGGCATCCACCACGGCTACGCCCCGCTTTCCGACCCCGGACGCGTCGACCCGCAATTGCGCGACGTGGACCGCCTGTGCCGTCAGGCGCTGTTCGGCGCGCGGCAGGAGGCGCTGGCCGCGGTGGCGGAACTGGACGGTGAACTGGGACGCGTCGGGCAGCGACGCGGCACAATCGTCCGCCGGCGTCTTGAAGCGCTGGCCGGCCACCCCGACCACGGCGTCCGCTGCCGGGCCTACCAGGTGCTGGTGCTGGACCAGCCGGTGCCCGACTACCACACCTGGCTGCCGTCGTTCATCGATTCGGGCCAGTCGTTCCTGGACGACGAGAGCTTCCGCGCCATCAGCCGGGCCGGCATCGAGCCGCGCCGGTTGCAGGCACTGCGACAGCGCATGCATTCGTACCGATCGCAGCTGGCCTGGCCCGCGTCCGAGCGCACGCGCCGCGTGTTCGAGGACCTGTTCCGCCTCCTGGCCGACTTCGGGCTGCACCACCCCGAGTTCTACAGCCCGATCCGCGAGGAACTGGTGACCTGGAGCCTGCACGGGGCCGATCCGGAACTGGCGCAGGCGGCCAGCCGCGAGTTCGGCCGTCTGGCCGTGTGGTTCGAGGAACAGCTGAACCACGACTGCGACAGCCTGGACCCCGCGGCCTGGCGCGACCGGCTCGTGTTCCAGGAGGGACTGGTCCCCGACGAGGCCGAACGTCTGCGCCAGGTGATGGTCGGCACCACGTTCCTGCGCCACACGCTGAAGGTCGCCTTCGAAGGCGAGGACCTGCGGCTGTCCGACATCCCGCCCGGCGGCATCTGGGTGTCGCGCATCATTTCGCGCTACCGGGACTCGCGATACCGCGTCAGCGTGAACACGCGCCAGGGCAAGCATTTCGATATCCAGCTGATCATCCGTGACGACTTCGACCAGTCCGAGGTGATGGAGACCGTGCTGTGGTACATCGCCCTGCGCGGCTACCCGTTCGGCGCCCCGATGCTGCCGATGTTCGGCTGCTGCCGGCCCGAACTGGGCGCGCTGTCGATGGCCTACGTCAGCGACCTGACCGTCTGGGAGAAGATCCGCGAGTTCAGCAGCGTGCGCGGACCGGGCACCACGCCGCCCACCCGCATGCGCTGGCACCAGCTGCTGGTCCGGGCCATGGCGGTGGTGGTGAGCGGGTGGCGCAACAGCGGGCGGCGCATCATTCCCGGCCTGATCTCGCCCTACAACATCGTGGTGCCGGAGCCCGATTTCCGGCAGGGCTCGCTGCAGAACAGCCTGTCGGGCTGGCGCGAATACGAAGGCCCGCTGAGCCTGGTGCGGCCGCTGTGGCGCAACATCTACCAGCACACGATCAGCCACTACCCGTGGACCACGGAGTACCTCGAGCGCGAGTGGATCTTTGAGGCGTTCGTCGAGGCGCTGGGCATCGACGAGGCGACGGTCTGGTTCGCCGAGCTTCGCGACGAGATGACCGCGGTCGACGCCGAGCAACTGGGGTTCGGCTTCAGCGAGGCCCTGGCCGGCTTCGCCGAGGCGCTGCGAACGCGCTACTACCAGCCGCTGGACCTCAAGGGGGCCATCAGCCGTTTCGGCGACTGGCAGATCGTCAACGGGCAGGCGCCGCTGCGGGCGCGGCTCGAGATCATCGAGGAACTGTCGAGACTCTACCGTCTGGATCGACTGCCGGAACTCGCGCGCTACACGATGTTCCGGCACACCTATTTCGCCGGCGCCGACGCGCGCGTGCTCGAGGTGTTCGACCGCCTGCTCGAACGGCGCTTCCGCCAGCCGCACCGGCGGGCCACGCAGATGGTCGAATTGTCGGACCTTCAGGCCGCCCTCGCCGACCCCGACGATCTGGCGGCCTTCAACCGCATGGCCTTCCCGCACCGTTCGCGGACCGACACCATCGAGGTGCGCGCGGTGGGCCAGCCGGGACAGGACCGCGTGATCCTGCGGTCGACCATCCAGGACCGCTACGGCAGGCCCTATGTGGTGGGCGAGCCCTCGGGACCGGCGGACGTCGGCCACCTGTACCGGCTGTTCGTGCGGGCGGGCTATCCCAAGAGCATCAGCAGCGCCGACCGTTACCTCGTGGCCGCGGACGAGACGGAGCAGATCATCGGCGGCGCGGTGTATCGCCAGACCGACACGCAGACCCTGTTCCTGGACGGGATCGTCGTCAGCGCCGCCCTGGCCGAGCGGGGCATCGAAGGCGCGGTCCTGGCCGACCTGTGCACGCGCGTGAAGGCGCTCGGCTACGTCAACATCAAGACGCACTTCTTCCTGCGCTCGTTCTTCGAGAAGCACGGGTTCCGGCTGGATCAGCGCTGGGGCGGGTTGGTTCGTTTCCTCTAGCTCGGAATCGGGAAGGGCGACGACCCGGCATCAAACATGCCCGGCGTCGTCGCCCCAACTTCCAGGTTTCTCGGCGCTGCTACCGGATCAGAACCGGTACTGGGCGCCCACCGTCAGGTTCCAAACGGACTTTTCGTAGGTGATGCCCAGGCCGTCGGTCTGGCTGTCGTAGGTGGCCATCATCCCGGCGAACGTGACGTCCCACATCTGGTTCGGGCTGAAAACGACCCCTGCGCCGACCGAGTTCGCGTCCAGCTTGGGCTCTTCGGGCTCGTTGATCTGCTCGTTGGCTTCCAGTTCCACATTCGTGATCATGTAGCCGGCGCTGGCCTTCCAGCGCGGGGAGATCAGGTATTCGGCCGCAAAGCCCATGTCCGAGCTGTCGCCGTATTCCCCGAAGGTGTCGATCTCGGCGTCCGACTCGAGGTAGACGACATAGTTGGCGTCGACCTTGAACGCGGGCGTGAACTGGTAGGAAAGCCCGCCGCCGACCAGACCGGGGATGTCGATGCGTCGCAGCGATCCGTCCGCGTAACCCAGCGCGGGCGCGATACCCATCGTGTCCTTCTTGACGTCCATCTCGTATTCCATGTCGGCGTTGGAGATGAACGTCACCGCGGCGTTCAGCTTGTCCGTCAAGGCGGCGTTCACGCCCAGGATACCGCACCAGCTGTCGGCGTCCTCGGCCAGTTGGAGTTCCGGCATGAGGGGATCATTGGCGCCCGCCGGGAACGGCGGCGAGGGAGCCGCCTGCGACGCGCTGATCGTGACGCCGCCCTCGAACTCGCGCGTGCCCTTCGCGTAGCGAAGGCCCGCGGCAAAGGACACCTTGTCGGTGGCCGCGAACGACCCGCCCATCGAGAACCCGTAGACGGTGCTCGCGCTGATCTTGAGGTTCATGTCGCTGATCTGGTCGTAGTCGTAGTCGGTCCCGGGCAACTGGGCGTTGGCCCCGGCCATGACTGCCTGGGCGAGCGCGACGGTCCTGGCGCTGCCCTCCTCGTAGTCCAGCACACCGCCGCCGGCGGGGATGGTGAAGGCGAAGAAGCCGGCCCAGCGGTCCTGCTTGTGGACCAGGAACATGGTCGGGATGATCGACGGCGTGTCCTGGTCGAGCTCCCCGAATCCGGGCACCGTGTTGGAGTAGTCCTTGGCGAAGTACATGAGATCGACCTTGGCGTAGGTGCCGTTGTCCATCTCCATGATGCCGGCCGGGTTGAAGGCCGCGATGTCGGCGGCGTCGGTCGCGGCATAGCGATTGAGGGTGCGGATGTAGTCCGCGCTGTGGTTCGCTTTGTTGATGATCCCGCCGGCGAGCGCCGGGGCGGCCACCAAGCCGAACGACAAGAGTACACAAAGAACCGTGGACACGAACTTCATCTCTGTCCCCCTTGGGGATGGCCCCGGAGCGGGCACGCCCGAACGGCGGGCCACCCCGGGAATGGGTAAGGGCACTGCCGCAGACTACACGACGCCTCTCGCCAACGATACCAGAAATTCAGTGCAATCCGCTCGGAGTCCGGACGGCCCCAAGCCCCCCGCGACGGCCGGAATCAGGACTGTTCTTCCAGCAGGTGGCGCTGCCAGGCGTCGGCGCCTCGCCAACGGGCCAGCGGCCGCAGCGCGAGCAGCCCGGCATGGCCGACCGATTTCTCGAGCCAGCGCACTTCGGCCAGCTTGGCGGCCAGTTCCGGGTCGCGCGCCGGCGCGAAGCCCTGTTCGCGCAGCAGCAGCGTGCCCTTGGCGCGCAGGCTCAGTTCGCACTGCAGCCGCAGCAGGCACAGCATGTCCGCGACGACGTCGGCGCGGAAGCTGTCGCGCAGCGACTGCAGGTAACGGCCCACCGGCGTGGACGTCACCTGCCCGTCGCGGATCAGCCCCAGCAGTTCGCTGTCCAGATCGAAACCGCGTCCGAGCCAGCGCCGCAGGCGCCGTTCACCCAGCCGCCAGGCCACGGCCATCGCCCCGGGCAGGAAGGCCAGCGTCAATGCCGTGGCCACGATGGGCTGCACCATGGTGCGGTTGAACGTCGCGTGCAGCAGCGCCGCGACCAGCAGCGCGCCGAGCCAGGGCCGACCCGAACCGACGCCGCGGCGTTCGCCGAAGCCCTGCACCATCAAGCCCAGCAGCGCCGTGACGCCGCCGTGCATGAGGGCGGTGCCCAGTCCGCGGATGGCCCACACCAGCAGCGGCGCGTCCGGCAGCTGGCTGAGGTAATAGGCGTTCTCGACGATGGCGAAGCCCGCGCCCACCGCGAAGCCGAGGATCGCGGTGTCGACCATGAAGGCCGCCCGGCGCGTGCTGATGAGCCAGGCCAGGTACGCGCCCTTGACCGTCTCTTCGACCACCGGCGCCACGAGCACCGCGAATCGCCAGGGCGGCAGGCCGGTCAGGTCCAGCAGGGCGGTGTTCACGAAATACGTGGCCAGCGCCGCCACGCCGCCGGCCAACAGCGCCACCGCGACACGACGACGGCGCACCAGACGGAACGTGTCGAGCAGGACCAGCGAAGTGAGGAACAGGAGGACCGGCAGGCAGGCGACGGCCGCGCGCGCGGCGACGTTCAGCGGCGGCATGGAACACGCGGCCGACGTGTGCTATTCGAATTCAAAGATGCCCTCGAAGCCGGCCAGGCTCAGGACCTCGCGCAGGTGCGGACTGAGTCCGGCCAGGACGATGCCGCCGCCGCCGTCGCGCAACCGGCGCTGCACGGCGATGAGGATGCCCAGGCCGGCGCTGGCGATGTAATCGAGCCGGGTGAAATCCAGGCGGCAGCGGCCCTGCACTTCGGCCAGGAATTCGCGGGCCTGGGGCGCGCTGGCGGCATCGAGGCGCCCCTCCAGCCTGACCGAGCCGTTGTCGTGCCAGCCGATGGCGAACATCCGTGCCTTTACTCCCCGGTCAGCGGCCACAGGCGGTGCAGATCCTTCTGCGCCACATCTTCCCTCTTCAGCAGATCGGCCACCGTAGTCTGCTTCAGCACCTCGGTCAACCGCCCTTCGAGGTGCTGCCACACCGGACGCAGCCCGCAGTTGGTGTTGCGCGGGCAATCGGGCGAGTCCGAACTGTCGCCGCAGGGAAACCCGGCCACCGGATCGCCGCTGACCGAGTAGATGATCTGCGCGGCCGAGATCGTCTCCGGGGTGCCGGCCAGCACATAGCCGCCGTAGCGTCCGCGCAGCGCGTCCACCACGCCGCCGCGGCGCAGCATGCCCAGAAGTTTGGCCACGGTCGGCTCGGGCAGATTCTCGGCGCTGGCCAGATCGCCCAGTGTGACCTGCCCGCCCATGTGCGCCATGCGCATGACCAGCCGTACTGCCTGCTCCTCGGCCCGTGTCACGCGAAACATGGCTGTCGCCCTCTCGGTGCGGGGCCGCGATCGACCCGGGATCAAAATTGCACTTCTCCGGTCAGATTAAAACAGGAGCGGGGCGATTTCGCAACCCGAGGCTGCCGTATCAGTCGGTGGTGATGATCTCCTGCCCGAGGAATTCGTCGTACATCTCGGCCGCGCGCGAGACCACGGCGCGGTAGGCCTTCGCCCGGCCGATCGAAAGCAGGAGCGGCCGGACCTCGGCCGGCAGATAGCCCTCCCGCCGGGACAACCAGATCAGGCGCGCCGCCAGAACGCTGTCGGGCCGCGCCCGCTCGGCGAAATCGGCAGCCAGCCCCAGCCTGGCCAGCGCCAGGCGAACCGAATCCACCTGGTCCGGGAACGTCTCCGGCGACGATGTCGCGGGCGTGAAGGGATCCTCCCAGGCCAGCCGCCACCAGGGGGCTTCGACCCAGGCTTCCGTGGCCCGAGGTGCCGGGGTCCGGCGTTCAGGCTCGACGGGCTCCACCTCGACATCGCGCGGAAGAAAGGTCAGCCAGCCATCTGCCGTGGTCCGGTCGGGAACCGCCGGCGTCGGCAGGTCCGCGCCCCCAAGCAACCAGCGTTCGGCCAGGCTCAGCATACCGCCGAGAAGCAGCAAGGCCAGCACGCCGCACAGCGTCCACTTGATGATGTCGTGACGAGGGAGCATTCCAGATGATACGCACCACGCGGAAATCTGTTCCGGTCGGGCGTCGCGGCGCCGCCGCGCCTCAGGCGGTGACGCGCGGGCCGGCGAGCTGTTCGAGGATGACATCCAGCAGGGGCACGCGCAAAGGCTTGGTCAGGTAGTCGTCCATGCCGGCGGCCAGGCAGCGGTCGCGATCCTCGTTCGACGCATGGGCCGTCAGCGCCACGATGGGGACATGGACACCGTTGTTTCCTTCCCGCTGCCGGATGGCGCGGGTCGCCGCCAGGCCGTCCATCTCGGGCATCTGGACATCCATCAGGATGAGGTCGAAGTCCGCGGCGCCGCTCGCTTCGACACCCAGCCGGCCATTGGCCGCCACCTGCACCCGATGCCCGCGGCGCTCGAGCAGCTTCTCGACGAAGCGGCTGTTGACCAGGTTATCCTCGACCACCAGAACGTCGAGGCCGCTCCCCGGCGCGGCGGCCGCTTCGGCGGTGCTTCCGTTGCCGTCCGCCGCCGTCCGACGCGGGCTGACGGTCGCCGCGATACGGAAGCTGAACGTACTGCCCTGCCCCGGCGTGCTCGTGACGGCGATGGTCCCGTCCATCAACACGACCAGTTGGCGGGTGATCGCCAGACCCAGGCCGGCGCCGCCGAACTCGCGCGCGAACGAGTTGTCCGCCTGCGCAAAGGTCCCGAAGACGGCGTCGAGTTTATCGGCGGCGATACCGATGCCGGTGTCGATGACTTCGCCCTCCAGCCAGACACCTCCCTCGTCGCGCGGCACGCTCCGCAGGCGCACCTGGATGCTGCCGTTCCTCGTGAACTTGATCGCGTTGCCCAGCAGATTGGTCAGGATCTGGCGCAGGCGCAGCGGGTCGAGTCGGCACAGGGAGGGAACGGTCTCATCCACGTGCCAGGTGACCGGAACGTGCACCCCGGCATTGCCCACGACCAGCGCATCGACTGTCCGGCCGACCAGCGCTCGCAGGTCTGTGTCCTGGAGATCCAGCTCCAGGCGCCCGGCTTCGATGCGCGAGAAATCGAGGATGTCGTTGACCAAGCTCAATAGATTGCGCCCGGAGTGGCGGGCCAGTTCCAGGAACTCGCGCTGTTCCGCGGTCAGTTCGGTCGCCAGCGTCAGCTCGGTCATGCCCAGCAGTCCGTTGATCGGCGTCCGGATCTCATGCGACATATTGGCCAGGAAGAGGCTCTTCGCCTCGCTGGCCGATTCGGCCTGGTGCTTGGCCACGTTCAATTCGCGCGAACGCGTTTCGAGAAGGTCGGCCGCCGCCAGTTCGGCCCGCATCTGCCGGTTCTGGATGCGTGCCTGCGAGAGGCAGTAGCCCAGGTAGATGCCGAACATCACCGACAGCTGCAGGTTCTGGGGAGCCGGCAGGCTCAGGGCCGCCAGTGCCGGAAGTCCCAGGATGGTCACCAGTACCGAGGCCACCATCCCCAGGTCGGCGCTCAGGGCGCTGATGACGCCCCCGCCCAGGCCGGTGGTCACGAGCATGACCAGGACCAGCTCCGAACCGACGCCGTAGGTGCCCGTGATCAGGATGGTCAGCAATCCCCACGAGATCGCCAGACCGAGGCTCGCCAGGCGGAAATGGCGGATCCACTTCCCGGGATCACTCGGGTAGAGCATCTCGAAGCGACGGCACCGGCGAAAGCGCAGGCCTCCCAGCGCGACCTGGACGACGATCAGCGCCAGCCACGCGACCGGGTGTTCCTTCCAGATGGCGATGAGCGCGCCGACCAGCAACGTGCAGGCGGCATAGGCGAAATTGCCGGGCGCGGCGCGGCTGACCAGCATCCGTGCCGTGCGTATGTCAGGGCTGGAAGGCGCGACGAACATCCGGCGTCACCTGTCTCGAAGCATATGGGGTCCAGCGGGAAATCAGCCCTTTCCGAACTGTCCGGTCCGTGGCCATCCCGCGGGACCATGATCGGCATGAATCCGCCCGGCTTTAACGACGAGGATCAACGCTGGCCGGCACTTAGTGGCGGCCCGGAGCCGCCCCGCGGCCGCCCAGCAGGCGCAGGCAGCCGTCGCGTACCGGTTCGTCCTGTCCGGCAAGGAGAAGGGACAGGTCCGGAAGGATGGAGGTGACGAATCCGCGCCGCGCCGGAGGCGGCAGGTTCGCAGGATCCGGGCCGTTCGGCCGGCGTTCCCGGACCTTGGCATCCCAGACGCCGACCTCGCGCCCGATCACGAGCGAGCGCACCAGGTAGGCTTCGACGAGGTCGGCCGGCCCATGCGCGTCCAGTGTCTCCAGTCGATCGCGCAGGCGCGCCAGGACCGCCGAAGCAGCCTCCGGGAGCGCCGGCGGCGCCATGACCGCCGCCAGCGAGACCGCCGGCAGAGCGAACGGGTCGGGCTCCAGCCGCGGCGCGCACGCCACGTTCAGGGCGAGGCCCGCGAAGATCTCGGTGATGCGCCCGCCGCGGGTCCGCATGGCCGTCAACACGCCGCCCAGCTTTCCGTCCGCCAGCACGACATCGTTGATCCACTTCACGCCCAGGCCGGCCTCACGGGCGGGCTCGCGTCCGGCCAACCGCTCGACCGCTTCGCAGAGGGCGACCGCCGCCAGCATCGGCAATGAGGGGCCGCACAATGCCGCGTCCAGGTCGCACGGCATCGCCGCGCTCAGGTGCAGGTTTCCCGGTTCGGCCCTCCAGGCACGCCCGTGCTGCCCCTGAAGGGCCGTACCCCCGAGCGTCAGGCAGGCCACCGGCCCCGGCAGGCCGCCACCGGCGGCCGTCACCTCGCGCAGCGCCGTGTACGGCGAGACCCCGACCTGCCCGCAGACCAGGATCTCCCAACCGTGGTCGCCCGGCAGGCCGGGGGGCACGTCCGCTTCCACACGCCAGGCCGGACCCGGCATGGCGCAGGCCGCCCACAACCGTGCCGCGAAATCCCCGGCGGGGTCGTCCGCGCGGGCGGTCACGCGCGTCAGGGCAACGCCGGCGCCATCGCCTCCGACAGCCTGCAGCGAACCTAGGGAATCGACGATCACGCCACGCCTCCGCGCCGCGCCCGCCCAGGGGGGCAGGTCCGGCTCCGGTGAAAGCCGCCAGGTTGGATCCGCACGACAATGGTACGGCCCGCTGCGGTTCCCGCAAAGCGCGCTGCTGGGACCGTGCCCGCCGGGCTACAGGATCGCCGCGCCATGCCGATCCTGTGTGTTCGGAATTGCGGTGCCGAACCGCCCGTCCTGTTGTATGTTTGCGCCCGCGGGCCGGACGGCGCCGGCCCCGCCAACCGTCGGGAAGGACACTCGTTATGCGCTCGTACCGGACGCTGGACTCCAGCCCCTTCGGGGGCATGGGCATGACCCCTGGCGTCAAGGCCTTGCTGATCGCCAACGGAGCCGTCTTCATCGCGCAGACGCTGTTGCGCGACTACATGGGGCGCGAAGTGGGCCCCCTGACCCGCCTCTTCGGCTTCAGCCCCGGCCAGGCCATCATCGGGCTCGAAGTCTGGCGCTTCGTCACCTACATGTTCCTGCACGGCGGGATCGGCCACATCCTGTTCAACATGCTGGGCCTGTGGATGTTCGGC
>JFJP01037330.1_pt1 | contig 53431 bp, 44 predicted proteins | sample 431651 | NCBI WGS metagenome assembly JFJP01 (sample SAMN02602958, study PRJNA72255) | Microbial mat metagenome, whole genome shotgun sequencing project. | biome: fresh water; feature: sink hole; material: water; isolation source: purple microbial (photo- and chemosynthetic) mats found in... | reverse complement strand
ATAATATTCCTCCCAGTAGCCTTAGTTACTGACCCTATTTTACCTCATATTCCGCCGACCCTGTAACTGGTATTCCGGTATTTGTAATCCCCTCAGCAGTTATTTTAATTACTGAAGTATTATCTCCATTATAATATTTCAGCATTACTTCTTTTTTACCCACCAGATTAATATCAGGTTCCCAGAGAAGAGTCGATCTGAGATCTGGCTCAAAGGCCGTTTTTGAATCATCTGAATGCAAAGGAGAATAAAATACCCGAGGTGCATTATACCCTGAAATTTTAATATTCTGGGAGTATTTTACAGGAATATAAGCCCTGCCTCCCGTTCTGGTAATCAGGTTTATAACTCCGCTTGACGCCCTAATTCCAAATATAACTGATGAGCTGACTGATTTTAATACATCAATTCGATCAATGCTAGTTACAGGCATCATTATCAGATCATCAAAGGAAGCCGGAATACCATCAATCAGAACAAGTGGCTGACCTTGTGCGTTTATTGAAGCTTGTCCACGAATAGTGATTGTGTAGGTATCAAACTTCGGACCTTCAACCACGACTCCTGGCATTCTGCTTCGTAAGAGCTCAGGCACGTTTCTATAGCTTTCCATCTGCTCAGTAATTATCAGTTCATCGTCAGGCTTATCATACTTTGAACGACTAAACTCAATTTTTGTAGTCTGAGGATCTTTACGTCGTTCCGAAATTATACTTACTTCCCCAAGACTTAAAGTGTCGGAAAGTTTATATTTTTTTCTCGCAGACTTATTAATCTCATAATATGATTTAAGAGTACCCCATTTGTTCTCAACCAAAATAGAAAAAGTGGAAAAACTATCTGTCACTTTTGCGGGAAGGTAAAGTATTGAATCCAGATGCAAATCCCCCTGCAGACGATCTTTTTTACCAATTCCGGTCACAATTAATCTGGCGTCGCCTGTTAAGTCAATGCCTGATAATTTGAATTTCCCTGTGGAGTCAACCGGAACTGTTGTTAAAAAGGAACTGGCATTTCCGAAAACTCCAATGCTGACTCTTGAGTTATCAATTGGTTTATTGAAAGAGTAACTTCTTAAACTCCCTGATATGGTAAACCCATTTTCCGGAGGAAAATAATTATTGTCATATTTCCAGACAAAGTCGCGCCAGCCTTGCGTGCGAAGAAGAAGATCCAAATCTCTTAATCTGTCAGAATTTGCGGGATCAAAATAATACGACGGATCTTCAACAGGACCCCGAACATCTGATTCAAGCAGAAACCATGATGATATATTTCGCGGAAATTGAGCTGTGTTTTCAGTGAGGTTTCTGTTAACTACGGCTAAGGAGATATTGGCCTCTTTTTCACTTAACGTATCTTCTTTCATAGAAATTTTTAATGAAACAGGTTCTCTCTTGTTATAGATAGTTTTATCAGTTTCTATTTGTATGCTTACTATTTCTTCTTTCTGAATATAAACAAGTCTTTCTGCCAGTGGAACTTCATCAAGTGTTGAAAGGGTCAGCATCAAAATCCCGTCCGGCAAATCATCAGTCGGGATCTCAAAAAAAGTAACAGGCGATTTAATCTTACATATCACTGTTTTTATAACTTCATTTCTTTGCGAAAATCTTAATAGCAAATCATGTTCAGAATTTAGTTCGAAGGCCTCCGGATTACTTCTTGTAGTAATCAGTAACTCATTTTTCTTAACTGAAGCGCTTAATGCTACTCCATCCGGGAAACTCTTTGGTAATTCAGTCCGTACTTCTGTACTGTCGGCATCTTTGAAAACAGAATAATAGGTTAATCCGGGTAAGGGTCTCAACAAGAATGAACCCATGCCAAGATGTGTGGATCTGAATGAAGTAATCAAATCGCCATTTGAAGAATAGATCTTACCTTTTATATTACAGCCATTTCCAAAACTGTTTGTAGCCTTAAAAGCCACATTTGCTGTGACATTGTCGACGAGAGAACCTCCCTCAGGAAAGAAGCTTAAATCGATTTTATTTTCTACATATTCTGCTTCATCTGAGAGTTCATCTTTTTTGTCAGTCGAATTGATAACTATAATCTCCTTACTGAAAAACAACTGATCAGTGAAGTTTCTCATATAGTTTGTGTAACCCCGAATTCGGTACCTGCCAGATCTTATGCTATCGGACAATTTAAAATCACCATTTCCTAATCCATTGCTGAGATTTATTATCCTGCTGGCTATAATTTTTGAGGAGGGAGAGATAAGTTCTACATGCAGGTTGTTGCTGTGATTTGTGAGCAGCCTGTCGGCAGCATTAATAAGGTAGGCTTTGAACCAGATATCATCTCCCGGGAAGTAGTATGTTCTGTCTGTATGCAGATAACCCTTTTCAATTAAGATCAAAGAATCGCTGCCGGGTTGATCCGTAGTATAAATTCTGTTAGTTTTTTGACCCTGATTAGTATCTTTATTTACCTGAGCATGACCCGTTATAAAGAAAATAAACAGAAATAAGAGAAGTACGGGTTTTTTCATGAATTCAACTGTTATTCTTTTCACAGCAAAAATTGTTCCATTTTGTTTGCTGGAAATCATTATGAAGTTACACAAATTTTACACGGAGTAACACTATCTTCAGATTTATTTATTTCGCCCCTCCGGGGCTTGTTACTATTGGGTTGGCTTATAAGTCGGGCGACGCCCGACTCTACTATATCTAAGGCCTACGGCCTTAAACATCCTATGAAGTCTCTTGTTCCCTTATGATGTCGACTATACCCGATCCAATTATATCTAAGGCCTACGGCCTCAATCATCCATTTAAAATCCATTGAATCCTAAGGGTATGTGTCTTTTCACAGCTTTCCCTCATTTTTGGCCAAAGGCTATAGATAACAAAACGTCAGACAATGTCTGGTGTTGCGGTTAACTCTTGAAATTCCTCGTCATGAGTACTTTCTGCTATTGAAATAAGGCGTAGGCCTTTAATAGAATAGCGTCGGGCAACGCCCGACGTAAGCGTCACCTCCATCATTTTAAGCCCCGTAGCGGGCGGAATAGAATCCCTGCCTACGGTTTTGATCATACTCCGTGCCAACTCTGTGATAATCCGTGTAACTCTGTGGTAAAAATGGAAGTATACGTAAGGCTCAGCTAGTTTACCTTAGAAAACCTTTAACTTCTTCCTTTAGTTTGGGTAAGTTGTTAATTACAATACTCCAGATAAGTTCGTCCGATATTTTATCATAACCATGGATGATACGGTTTCTGGTCCCAATTATTTTCTGGGCGTTATCAAGCTTGAAATTTTTGTCTTTCTTTAAGATTTGGTTGACTGCCTCGCCAATAATTTCGATATTTCGTTCAACAGCTCTCTTTGTTTTAAGGTCTAATTAATATTCCGCAAATATTTTTGGTTTATCCATAAAGTAACTGTCTATCTCGTTGATAGACTGTATAATGTCGTACAGCCATGTTTTAATGTCATTGTCCATAGATAAGCTGTTTTGTAGAATCAATTGATTCACGTAAATATGGATTATTTATCGCCACATCTTCAAGAAGGTCAACATTACGCTTAAATAAATTCTCCAAAGAAAATTTTAGATCAAAATAATTGTCAGCATAATCATAGACCTCAACATCACGAAAGTCAACGATTAGATCAATATCACTGTTTTTCTTAAGTTTATTCTTCAGCACAGAACCAAAAACAAAAAGATGAGATACTTTATGCTTTGTACACAGAACTCTGATACTGTCAATATTTTGATCAATAATATTCATATGTCAAAAATACAATATATTTCTTTAAAGTTGAAATTCAGTTAAATGTCTCTCGGATTGCAAACGTTTTCAGTTCTAAACAATAAACTTCCTCAACTCTTTCCTCACCTCTTTCCATTCCGGAAATAATTCAGTGAGAAGTTCATAATATCTGCTGCTGTGGTTGTGATGCTTTAAGTGGCATAGTTCATGAACAATAACATACTCTATATGTCTATCATCCAGCTTTATAAGCTCAGTACTCAGGGTTATAAGTCCCTTATTTGAACAGCTGCCCCAGCGTCTTTTCATAGATCTTATAACTAATCCGGTTGGCGTAAAATTCTGATTTACATGTTTCTGAACCATCCTGTCCTGCAGTTCGGGAAACAGCAGTCCGGCCTCTCGTTTATAACCGGTATAGAGGAGCCTTTTTACAGCCTTCGGGTCTTCTGGTTTAAGGAGCCCCATATCAATAATTCCGTCGCTGAACCAGACAAAAGGTTTAGATGATTTTTCAATTTTCAGAACAGCCTCATTACCTCTGAAAAGATGCTTTTCACCATCGGAAAAAGTTTTGCCAGGTTTGCTCAGGTGCAGCTGCTTGTAACTGTCGCGGTGCTTTTTTATCCACTCCGATTTTTCCTCAACAATACGGATAATTGTTTTATCTGCAGTCCGAAGCGGAACCCTTACAACAACCGTAGCATCGGGGAGAACACTTATCCCAAGTGTTCTTCTTCGTGAATAGACTACTTTAAATTCAATATCCTTTATATTTCCCGTTCTATCAGCAGCACGCATCAGCAATCTGTTCACCTTAATTTATTTCCGAGAAGGAATGAAATGTGTAATTTTTGTTTTCCAGATAATTTAAAACAGAATCGAGACGAAGATAAAACTTATCTTTTCTTCTTGGATCGGTTCCCGGATGAATTAGCAGAATATATCCGTTCAAACTTTTCAGTTTCTCATATCTCTTGAGGTCATTCATGAGGGAATCACTTGAATAATAGGGCGCTCCGGGTGCTGGGAAGGTCCAGTCCTGGCTCGTTTTTGTCCCTGAAGAAATGTTTATAAGTTTTACCCCTGCTTTATTGCTCCATTCTCCGATGGCATTGTTATACCATTCATAGGGAGGCATAAAAACAGTCGATTTGCTTCTGCTGATTCCGGCATTGTTTAATGCTTTGTAATTTGCATTCAGGTCAGCAATAAATTCCTTTTGGGTAACGAGCAAAGAGTCTCTTTTTTCCCAGGAACAATACAGAAGATGTCTGTCAGAATGGGGCCCGATATAATGACCATCGGCAATTAACCTGTTGATTATTTTCCTGTTTGATGACTTTCTGCAAAAGTCACCGGTAAGAAAAAATGAGGCTTTGATTTTGTGGTTTCTGAGCGTATTCAAAACCGTTTCAAAACCATCTGTAAATTCATGTGCTGTATATGTCAGCCAGATCTCTTTCCTTGTTGTGTCCATTCTCACTATTGCACCTGCTGAACGGGTTATATTCTTATTAATGTGGATATTACCTGCTGATGAACTCAATGACGAAAGATAATAGACAAGACTTGCTGTTCCGTCCATCGTACACTCATTGCTAGTATAATCACCAATATCATCATGGTAGTTGGCCATCGTTGTCTGGAACGGGGAATAGGTATCTCCGTTTTTAAGTGAGACATATTTACTGTGAGCCCTGAAGATCGATGAATAAACCGGACCATCAACTAAGCCTCCAGGCACCTGACCTCCTTTTACAACATATGATGAATGAGTATTAACCGGATAATCGCCGTTTTCCGGAAGTCCAACTATCATACTCGTTCCCCACGGATTACAGCCAAATAGCCAGTCGCGGTGCGCGGCTTCTATCTCAGCGTATGATTTGTCACCACTTATTTCGGAGTACAAAGTTGCCTGGTTAAGGATCCCTGCAACAAGATTGTTTGAACACCAGATAAAAGGAACACCGATACTGAAAGGATTTTTTTCAGCTTTAACTTTTGTCAGGTCCAGTCCTTTCTTCATATAACCCTCAAACTCTTTTTCATATTTGTTTTCCCTTGTCCCGGCAATACCCGGATGACCCATATTTACAAAAGGATACCACTGATAATGACGTGCTGTGTCGCTCCCTATCCACGGTGTTACAGGTTCATTTCTTCCGAATTCAACAGCATGGTTATAATATGCGGAATCGCCAGTGAGTTTGTATAACTCGATTGCCGCAAGTTCCATATCATCGGTCCAGTTATCCTCTTCGTAAAAATATGGAGCTGTTCCCGGAGCTGTCTGACATACTCCCGGATTTTTCAGCCCCAAGCTGAATGCATCAACAGCTTTCTTTTTAAGAAGTATTGAGAGATCAGGATTAATACCCTTATAAACCTCTGAACCAATTGCAAATGCAGAAGCAAATTTACCTGCTGATGAAGCAATTCCTGTTGTACGGTTTTTATATTTTAAAACGCCCTGAGGTTCTCCTGTGCAAAAATATACAGGTCTTTCTTTACCTTTTCCATAGTTCGCTGTATCATTAACAGGAAATCTGAAACCGACGTGATCTCGGTCGTCGGCTATCTGATTGAACATAACCTCGGGAGCAGGATTCATTTTCAGAAGCCAGTCGAGACCCCACCTGCTTTCATTAATAACATCAGGTACATTGTCAGATCCCGGCAGTCCGTTTGCCTGGAAATTATCGCTGAAAGCTGCAGGATTATTCCTGTAAGCGAAAAGCATCTGATAGACAGCATTTGCAGAAGTGGCGACATATTGCAGGTAATCCGCCGCATCGTGCCAGCCTCCTGTTACATCGATGTGTGCCGAATCGTTATTTCTGTAAATCTCGTAGCCATCGTCAGTATGACAGGAATCCTTCAGATAAGGATTGAACCCGCAACGCTGCTGCCTCATATAATTAAGCAGAAAATCAGCAGTGCCGTCATAAACATCATCTCCAATACTGAAGTCGGGAGAGACAATCTTCCCGGCTTCAAGTCTGTATGTCCCGGCTTTAATAAAATCCGAAAAGTTCAGTCTGTAGCAATCTGTAAACTGGTCCAGAGGAACTGTTTTTACAACATTTTTAAAGGTCATTGCAACATCTCCAGTGGCCGCATTTATAATTTTGAACGACTTAAGGTTAAGGTCTTTTGTACTTATTAGAACAGCAACCTTTATATCAGCTGTTCTGTACCCAAGCTGGTTTATCCTTATCCATGCATTACTTTCTTTTTTGCAGGCGACTGAAGAAAGTAAGATCATCAGAAGAATAAAAAGGATGTTTTTCATGAACCTAAGTGGAGTTGTGATATCGCAATTTAGGAATAATAAAATGACTTTCCGTGTGCCTGGCCTATAACCTAAACTATGAGGTTGATAGAGAGACTGCACAAATAAAGTTTCCCCTCCTTTTGAAGGAGGGGTGGTCGGGACGATTGATTATCATATATTTATAGTATTTAAATTCCCGATCGGGGTGGTTGATTTTGGTGACATAGAATAAAATACAGAAAAATGTAAACAGATATAACTAATCAACCACCCCGGCCGCAAATTAACTTTGCATTAATTAAATCAGAATTGACTGCGTCCACCCCTCCTTCAAAAGGAGGGGAAATGTATAAGTCATATATTCAATGCTTTACATTTTATTTTATACTAGACTATCTCTCTGTTTTACTCTACACCTTCGATTGTCAGCAACTTTAGTCACTCCGAACTCTAGTCACTCCAAACTATTTTTTCCTATATTTGACATTAACTGTAGTTTGATTTTAATTTTATTAAAATGACAATCCAGGAAATTATAGCTCAGATAGTTGATGGAAACAATCTTTTTACAAGCAGCCATTCGCCTGAATATTTTGAAAGTTTCCGGAAGGAGCAAAAGCCATACATCACTTTGGTTACCTGTTCTGATTCCAGGGTGCCACTAAATGCTTTGATGAATGATACATCAAACAAGGTTTTCTCAATTCAGAATATTGGTAACCAGATCTTGTCAACAGAAGGTTCAGTCGATTACGGCATCTACCATTTGAAAACACCTTTGCTTATGTTTCTGGGTCATTCCGATTGCGGGGCCATAAGGGCCTACCTCAAAGGATTCGACAGTGAAACTTACGGCATTAAACACGAGCTTGATTTTCTCAGACCCACAATAAGCGATCATAAAAACGCACTTGAGTTCGATGACCTGCATGCACATGTTATAGAACATAACCTTGATTATCAGGTTAATATCGCCTGTAAAAAATACAAGGATCTTATTTTGTCGGGTGAACTTACCGTAATTGCAGGGTTCTATGATTTCAGGGGTGAATTCGGAAAAGGGCAGGGGACAATTGTGATTGTTAATGTGAATCGTCACAAGGATGTATCATTTATACATGACATGCCTGAGTTTAATGAACTGACACTGGAGCAAAAAGAGATTCACATCGGAAGGCTCCCTGAATAAGCTATGCCGGAATTAAATTCTTTTAAGAATAATTACTGTTATCTCAGGAGGCATTCCTATTCTGAATGGAATTGCAAGCACTCCAAGTCCACGGTTTACGTATTGTAACTGGTTTCCATTCTTATATAATTCGTACCAGTGTGGATAAAAATATTTTGCGGGGCTCCATCGGAAATTTTTTGCAAGAATTCCCATCTGCATGCCATGGGTATGTCCCGACAGTGTCAGGTTTATATCTGTTTTTCCTATAACTGCCTTTTCCCAATGATTCGGGTCGTGACTGAGAAGAATTTTAAAATCAACACTGTCTAATCCCTCTGTTGCTTTTCCCAGATCGCCATGGATAATTCCGGGATGTCTTCCTTTTGTGGTTACTCCGATTAATGCAAGTCGTGCGTTTCCTATTTTTACTTTGGTGTATTCATCGTTGAGAACTTTATAGCCGGATGCTTTAATCAGGTTGTTGATTATTAGTACATTATTATCCCTGTCAGCCTCAGTGAAATATGGGTGATAAGTACCGAAATCATGATTTCCGAGTATAGCAAAATTTCCATATTTGCTTTTTGATTTTGATATAGTAGTATCATATCCTTCAAATTCCCTCCATCCATAACTGATAAAATCACCAGTATTCAGGATCAGGTCAGGTTTAAGGGAATTGACCTCATCTATAACTTTCTCCAATTCAGCCGGGTAATGATAGAATCCTGAGAGGTGCAAATCGGAGATCTGTACGATCTTAATGCCATCAAGATCTTTATTTAACCCTTTTATCTCAATTGTTACAGTCTCTGTTTTAAAGTTGAACCTTCCATGTAGAGTACCTGTTGCAATTACAGATAAAATAACACCCATTGCAATTATGGCGGTATTTGTGAGCCATCGTATATGTCCTCCGACTTTGCGTTTTATCAGCTTGCCGGTAAAATGGCACAATATTATAATAATCCGTGGGACAACCACAGCACAAATCATCCCGTTCAGGTTCAGCAGCAGCCAGATGTTACGCGGATCGTCGTAAAATGTTCTGTTGCCGTTAGTTTCAAAGAAGAGGACCCACAGCCAGAAGCTAAGAATAATATGGATCACAAATAAGATATAGTACTTCGGTTTTGAATCCTGAAAAAAATGCTGACGCAATACTTCCAGTGTCAGAATTTCGGTTACGATCAGTATTGTCAACAGGAACATCGATAGAAATTTAGAATGTAAAAATACTCAATTATTATTTCCGATAAAGTAATTTATGGAAATTCAAGGTTTAAACTTGCCTTTCTCTGTGTCGCTCTGTGTCTTCTCTGTGGATCTCTGTGTAATAATAAATAAAGAACTTACACAGAGTTCCACAGAGGCCTTAGGCGCGGAGTTTATCCCGCAAGGCGGGGCACTCAGGCTGCACAGAGTTCCACAGAGGTTCATTCGTAATTATTTTGATAGTACATCTTTTCTCATATATAATGAAGATCTTAAAAAACACTACTGAATAAATAAGTCATTCTTATAATTGTTAGATTAGTACCTCTTAATTGAAATTTAAAGAATGACAATAGTTAAATTTTATAATCCTGATTTTGAACCTGGTACAGTCCTGACCTATTCAGTAATTTCAAGCAGGTTCAGAAATAAATGGATCTTTGTCCGCCATCATAAACGGACAACATACGAAATAGCCGGCGGCCATATTGAGGAGGGAGAAACCTCTTTCGATGCAGCGGGCAGGGAGCTTATGGAAGAGACCGGAGCGCTGAAATTCAGTCTCAGCTGTATTGCCACATATTCAGTCGAAAAAGATGGTGAAACAGGGTGGGGGCGGCTCTATTATGCCGAAGTTTCGGAGATTGGTCCGATACCCGATATTTCTGAAATATGCGAAGTTGTTTTTCTTGATAAAATTCCTGAAAACCCTACTCATCCGGATATTCAGCCGCATCTGTTTAAGAAGACTATGGAATATATTAATGAAGGAGAAACAAAAGAATTATAAATCATTATTCATTCTATTGTCCTTTTCCTTTTTGTCTTTTCTATTTTAAGCGCCGGTTGCTGGTTTATTTATTTTATCAAAATTGTGCTCCGGCGCCAGATCAATTTGATTCCTTTTTCTACCAATATGTCGCCACTCTGTGGCTGAAAACCATTCACGATTATTTCCGATTTCCGATTACCTCTTTTTATGCTCTACGCTCTACGCTTTTTCAAACTACCAATATGTCGCCACTCTGTGGCTGAAAACCAAAACCGATTACCTTTTCTTACCGATTACTGATTATCTCTCAACGCTCTACGCTCTACGCTTGAGTGCCTTGCGTCTTGCGTCTTGCGCCGTGCATCTTGCACCTTGCACTTTGCACCGTGCACCTTGATTTTTTTAAATATATTCAAACGTAACCTTCTTCAGCCACTTCTCCTCCAGCAGCCTGGCGATCCTCTTTACAACTGTTCTTCTTATCTCAAGTTCCACAGGCAGGTTAGGATCCTGGTGCGCGATATTAATACGGGTTCCGATAATAAAATGAATCTCATCGCTTTCCATTAACAACCTTACAATTTTATCGGCCGGACCTTTTCCGAGTTTCACACTATTATTATATGACTTGAGTATTTCGTTCACTTTCTGAAGTGTAAGGATTCCCTCCGTAACAAGTTCAATACCTTCAAGAAAACTCTCGGGCGGAAGTTCCGGATCCTCGAAAATAAGCTCGTCCACAACTGTCCTGTTTAATTCGCGGGCAATTATATCAGCAGTGGTCCCTCCGCAAAGGACAACTTTTCTTGTTGAGTTCAAAACCCTCGCGGCAAGATCTTTATCTTTCTCCTTCTCGAACGGAGGGCCTGTACAGATCAGTAGTTTACGGGGTTCGCGGAAATAGATTGTGGCACAGCTGATATCATCCCTTGCTTTATAAGCATCGTTTTTATGAGCCATTGTGACAATCTTACCCGCAAGCATTATTGCTGAAATAGACGACTCACTCGAAACAAGTGAAGATGCATAGTTCGCAACATTTTCCCTTTCCCATCCAAATGGAAAAGAATCGCTCCCCATGCCGCTTTGAGATACTCCGTCGGAGCAGAAGATAATTCTGTCTTCCTTCTCAGGAAAGAAGGAGCATGTTTTCAGCACTTTTCCTGAGTTTTTCCCTTTTTCGAGTACAACCTTTTTCCAGGATGGATCGAAGATCTGATTGCCTCTCAGCACAATCGTGGAAGGATTGTCATATTCAAGAATATTTGTACGTCCGCTGCTCTCAATATCAACTATCGTAAATGTGGAGTAACTAACCTTCCTCTCACTGCAAACAGGCAGAGTATTCATTATAATCTCGGCAATACGGTCAACCTCCTTATGTTCCCTTGTGAAATTCATTGCCATAGTGGCCGTGAGTGTTGCAAGTATGTTTGCTTTAACCCCGTGGCCCATACCATCCGAAAGAACCGCAATAACCCTGTTTTCCTCTTTAATTGAGCGGTACAGAAATACGTCGCCGCAGATCCGCTCTCCGTCGTGATTCCTTTGCTGACTGTTTACCTCTATAAAAAAATTCCTGTTCACTGCGGCTATTTAGGATTGTTTTTACGACTGGAGTTTTTTGTCTTGTACGATTCAATTATAGAGTTGAGCATCTGTTCTGTTTCAGAAGCACCCTCCCCCAGAAGGAATCCGATCTTCTGAACCATCTCGAGGTTTTTTTCGATTACTTCACTTACCCTGTTTGTGACTTCTTCGCCCTGAACTTCAGGTGAATAAAGGTCGCGGATTATTGCACCGCACATCTTATTTTTCTTAATAGGGAAAATTGAGATATTGAGCATCTTATCCTCAAAATGGACATCCTTGCTTACAACAGGTTCATCCTCTTTAATTACAAAGGTGAACATATTATAAACGTTAAAGGGAATCAGGGTTTTTATATCCGCACCTGCAAGCCCGGGTATTACGTCTGAAATAACAATTGCATCCTCTCCGATAATATTTATAAAACTCTGGTTTGAGTGAAGGATCTTCAGGTTATTGTCAACTATTACCACGCCGGTAGGCAGTTTTTCAAGCATATTATTCATCATGTCGGAAGCGCTCTGGGCAACTTCTTTTTCCCTTCGGGCAAGCTCTTCGGAATCTTTAAGTGCTTTTTTTGTGTCAGCCAGTTTTCTGTTTGTCTGCCTGAGAGTTTCAATATATTCCTGTTTATTGCGAAGGTTGAAAGTATGGCACATTTCAGGCACCGCCAGACCCTTTGCAACTGTTGATGCAAACTCGCGGCACGATATATATCCGCATGCACCGCAGTTTATCTCCTCATCGGGTTTGTTCTTGCCGATTATTTTAAGAACCTCATTTATAGCCTCTTCAGGCGGATCAGGAATTCTTTTGTCATCAGGTGTAAAAGTTCTTGAAAAGTCCAGTTTCGACCATTTGGCCATATCTTTTTCCCATATATCTGTATCAAGAACACCTACTCTTTTTTCTGCATAATGTCTTACAAGCGACCTTCTTCTGAACCTTTCATTATGGTGCTGCATACCTGGTCCCAGGAGGCAGCCATGACAAAAGAAAAGGTTAAAATGATGCTGAATAGTATCTATGTATTTATCAAAGTCGTGGATTGCTTCGAGGATGTCATCCTTACCCGATGCGGTAATAACGCTGCTTGAAACCATATCACGCTTAATACCTCCTGCCTGAATAATACCTGCCGGTAAAGGATACAGGGCACCCCATTTCCCGTGAGGAGGATCAAAATCTGATAATTTCACCTGTCGCTCCTGGATCTGAAACTCATCGAAAAGAAGCCTGAGCTCTGCGAAAGTAATAACACCTTCAACGAGTTTGCCGGATCTGTAGTTCTTTACTTCATCCTTGGCATCGATGCATGGACCAATCTGTACAATACCAACCTCTTCACCGTATAGTTCTTTTACTACCATTGCAGTGGCGATCATTGGCGAAACAAGAGGGGCAAGGTTTGGAACAAGTTCGGGATGAAATTTCTCAACAAGTTTTACTATTGACGGGCAATTGGCAGTAATCAGGTATTTTCCTTCTGCCTTCGAAAAAAGTTCTGCATATTCAGATGCTATCAGGTCAACTCCGAAAGAAACCTCATGCACATAATCGAATCCAAGCAGACGGATCATTGCTACAAACTTCCTGTAATCTGTAATATCATCGAACTCTGAAGCAATACTCGGTTCGATAAGAGCGGCAGTTTTTCTGCCTGATAAAAGCAAGCTTTTTACATCACTGTTTGAGTCGCGGTAGCCAATTGCGTGAGGCGAACACGATACATAACATAACCCGCAGCCAATGCAGCGGTCGGGAAGGATGAACGGATGTACCGATTGCGGTTTTACCTCAATCGCATTTACAGGGCAAACACGCACACAGGAATATGAATTCCTGCACTTCTCATCATTAATATAAAGAATAGGTTTACTGATTGTCATTTTAACTCCCCTTATGTTAAATGTATCTGGCAAATTCTTTTTCCAGTATGCTCTCAATCTTTGAAATAGTGACACCTTCCATTGTGACACCATTAATCTTCAGATTGGGACCATTGCTGCAATGACCCATGCAGCGGGCACCCTTGAAGATTACTTTGTCGTCGAGATGATTTTTTTTCAGATATTCCTTAATGAACATAACAACATCTTTGTTTCCCCTTGAAAAACAGGAACTTCCAAGACATATCTGCATCTCAATTCTCTGAGCCATTTTAATACTGTTCAAAAATAAACAACAACATCAAATGTAACAATTTTTTATATGAGTTGTACATGGCAGAACTGGCTGATATTCAAATATTGCACTTCAAATTTATCAGGGTTTACTGGCTGAACAGAAATAAAAAGAATATCAGTTGGGAGTGCAAAATAATATAAATAGCAGAATATTATACTATTAGAGTTGTTTCAATTTTTGGATACCGTTTTAAATTTTTATTGTTAATAAAATAACAATGTTTATTTATTAACAATAAAATAAATTATCTTTGTCATATTACTTTCACATAAATATGGTCCGTATGGCTACTGATCTTGATATAATTCTTAAGAAATATAAGCAGGGCAAACGCGAGGATCTGATTCCATTACTTCAGGAAATTCAGGAAGATCATGGCTACCTCTCGGAAGAGGCAATTGTAAAAACCGGGAAGTTTATCGGTCTGAGTACCACAAAAATTTATGGACTGGCAACATTCTATGATAAGTTCAGATTTATTCCTTCTGGTAAAATCCAGATAAAAATCTGCCATGGAACTTCATGCTTCCTGAATGGTTCTCAATCAATAATTAATAAAATAAAAGAGGAAACCGCCATTAATCCAGGACAGACTACCCGCGATGGAAATTTCAGCTATGAGATAGTCTCTTGCATGGGTGGATGCAATAACGGCCCGGTTATAAATGTAAACGGAGAATTTCATACTCATATTAAGACTGAGCAGCTTCCGGAGTTTATCAAAAAGCTGAAATACATAATTGACAATGATTAATCAGGTATAGACTAATGCAAGATGTTAAAATATTTCTGACAGAGAAAGTTCTCCTTCATGAGTCCGATACCCTGGCTCCTGAAACAGAAAAGGTATTGCAGAATCTGAGAAGGGAAAAACCTGTAAACCCAATGATATTTATTTCATCAGGTACAAGCAGTATAATTGCCGGTTCTGAAAAAACATATTCAGCCATTGAGACCTACTTAAAAGAGAATAATTCTAATGCAGTACTTGTGCGGGTAGGTTGCACAGGACCTGCAAATTACGAGCCTCTTGTCTGTTTGCACCTGCCGGGAAAAAATAAGCTCTTTTTCAGAAACATTACCGAAGAAAAGGTTGACTCTCTTCTGAATGGTGTTTTTCACAATGATATTCAGGAAGATGATCTGGCAGGACAGACCGGCACTAAGGGATTTGAGTTATGGCCCGGGATCCCGTTTATGGACGAACACCCTTTCTTTACCTTTCAGAAAAGGATTGTTTTAAGCAATTGCGGATGTTACGATCCTGAAAGTATTGAAGAATATATTGCCCGCGGAGGGTACCGTTCGTATGTTAAGGCTATCAGGCATTATACCTATGAAGAGGTCTGTGATATTATTGAAAAAAGCGGACTCAGAGGCAGAAGTGGCGGCGGATATCTGACAGGTCTAAAGTGGAAGCATGCTCTTAATACTCCTTCAAATGCAAGATATCTCATCTGCAATGCGAAGGAGAGCGATCCGGGTGCATTCACCGACAGGACAATTCTTGAAAGCGATCCCCATCGCCTCATTGAAGGAATAGCAATAGCCTCCTATGCAATTGGTTCATCAAATGCAATTGTATTCATAAGATCAGGCTCCGACCATGCCCGAAACAGGCTCCAGAGAGCAATTGACAGGGCGAGGGAATTTGGTCTGCTCGGACATAATATATTTTCTTGCGGCTATAGCCTCGATATAATTATTAAGAAAGAATCGGGTGCTTTTGTGTGTGGCGAAGAGACAGCTCTCATTAGTACTCTTGAGGGCAAACGCGGCATGCCTCAGCTTAAACCTCCCTATCCTACAACAGCAGGATTATTCGGTAAACCGACAGTAATAAACAATGTTGAGACATTAATGAATGTTCCGCTGATAATGCAGAACGGCCCTGAATGGTATCGCAGTCTCGGAACAGAAAATAGTCCCGGAACAAAGGTTTTTGCTGTTGCAGGCAAAGGACGCATGTCGGGTGTTGTTGAGGTAGAGATGGGGACAACAATAAGGACAATTCTTGAGGATATTGCAAATGGAATAAGAGAAGGTAAAGAGTTCAAATCGATTCAGCTTGGAGGTGCTTCCGGTTCATTTCTGACCAGCGAACACCTGGATCTTCCTATCGATTTTGAGATACTCAGGGAAAACGGCATTGGGATGGGTGCAGGAGGTTTTGTCATTATCGATGAGAATACATGCATGGTTGACCTTGTGAGATATTACATGGAGTTTATTCGTAACGAAAGCTGTGGAAAATGCATCCCTTGTCGCGAAGGTACAGGCAGAATGCTTGAGATTCTTGAAAGTGTTATAAGAAAGCCGCTTAATGAGGAGTCAGGTACCACTCTCGAACGCTTTAAGGGTGTAATGCAGCTCGAAACAATTGCTTCCGTAATGAAAGATGCCTCTCTCTGCGGGCTTGGCCAAACAGCTCCGAATCCATTTATAAGTGCCCTGAAGAATTTCAGAGATGAATTCGAGGAGCATATTTTCGACCGTAAATGCAGGGCGAATATCTGCAGGGGACTCAGATCGTTTTCAATTGATGTTGAAAAATGTACTGGTTGTACCGCATGTGCCTCAAAATGTCCGGTTAACGCAATTTACGGAACCAGACTTCAGCCATTTTTTATTGTTGAGGATAAATGTATTGGCTGTGGCATCTGCTTTGACATTTGTAAGTTCAGTGCCATCACTGTAAAATAGGTTATATGGTATTTACAATACAGGTAAATAATAAGAAAATAAAGGCCGAAAAGGGCGAAACAATCCTTTCAGCACTTAACCGTAACGGGATAAAAATTCCTACTCTGTGCAGGATGAAGGATTTTACCCCCACCGGTGCATGCAGAATGTGTGTTGTTGAAGTAGATGGACGTGAGCGGCTTGTGACTGCCTGTTCTCAGCCTGTTGAAGAGTGGATGAAAATTCAGACTCATTCACCAAGGGTGATACAAGCCCGAAAAACAATTGTTGAACTCCTTCTCTCAAACCATCCCGACGACTGTCTTTATTGCGACAGGAACCTGAATTGCGAACTCCAGCGGCTTTCCGAGGAACTTAATATAAGGGAAAGACGTATACGTTCCCGGAAAATTAAAACCCGCCTCGATCAGTCGAGCCCTGCAATAGTAAGAGAACTCTCAAAATGTATTCTTTGCGGAAGATGCGTAAGGGTTTGTGAAGAGGTAATTACTGCAACTTCCCTTGATTTTATAAACAAAGGTCGCGAGACTCATGTTGGCGCCGCAATGGACAAGGATTTCAACTTTTCAAGCTGTGTACATTGCGGACAATGTGTACTGGTTTGTCCAACCGGTGCACTTCACGAAAAACATAATATAACCGAGGTTCAGGAATACCTTCATAAAGCTGATATGCTTAAGGTAATCCAGTATTCGCCTCTTGTAACAATTGGAATAGCTGAAGAGCTTGGTATGAGATATTCAAGGGAGTTCGACAAAATTCTTAATGGCATCTTTCGGAAAATAGGTTTCGATAAGGTATATAAAACCGGCACAGGTACCGATGTTTGTATAACTGAGATTACAGAACAATTATTAAAAAGTATTGATGATAAGTCTGATACTCCATTGTATATTTCAGCCTGTCCGGCATGGGTAAAGTATGCCGAACAGTTCCTCCCTTCTCTTCTTCCTCAATTATCTACAGTTAAATCGTCACAGCAGATAACTGGTGTTCTTATAAAAACTCTGGTTGCCGGTCAGTTGGACATGAAACCCGAGAATATTTTTTCCGTATCCGTAACTCCCTGTATTGCAATGAAGTTTGAAGCGGGCAGAGATGGTATGATGAGAAAAGGAATCAGCGATGTTGACTCGGTTCTTACTGTCAGGGAGCTGGCCAGATTAATAAGGTTGCACGGGATTGATACTTCAAATATTGAACCGGAACCGGCCGATGAACCAATGGCCGGAAGAAGTTCAGCTGCAGTTCTTGCTGAAGTATCCGGCGGGTTGGCTGAAGGTGTTTTAAGGTCATTCCACTATCTAAGGCTCAAGAAAGAGCCCGATAAACAGATCTTTAAGAAATTAAGAGCATCCGGTATTTTCAGGGAAGCAATTATATCGATAGGCGATCTGGAGGTGAATGTAGCAATTGTTGACGGACTGACAGGTCTTGAGAAGCTTCGTGCTGCTATTGCATCTGGTAAAAAGTATCACCTTGTTGAGGTTATGACATGTCAGGGAGGCTGCGTGCATGGAGCTGGTTTGCCGTTCACATCCTCACGGGAGGATATTAAGAGCAGGGCAAAACTTGTTTACCAGGCCGATGATACGGAAGCAATAAATCTTCCATGCAAGTCGCCGGCATGTATTATTCTTTATGAAAAATTGCTGAAAGAAAACAGCGATATCACTGATAAAAAAGTTTTCCATACTCATTTTGAGAAAAGAAATGTACTCTTATAACCTGCAAACAGTTATAATATGCTGGTTTACACTATAAAAGAATTGTGCCGCACGTGTTATACATGTGTGAGGGAATGCCCTGCAAAAGCAATCAGGATCGTAGGCGGTCAGGCAGAGGTTATCGATGAGCGTTGCATTGCCTGCGGTAACTGCACAAAGGTTTGCAGTCAGGGTGCAAAGGTTTTTCTTAATACCACCGACCGTGTTTTGAAGCTTCTTGAAAATGAACCGAAAGTTGCCGCAATTATTGCCCCGAGCTTTCCTGCAGAGTTTTCAGATATTCCCGATCATAAGGTGTTGAACGGTATGATCAAGTCTCTGGGATTTACTTATGTGGCTGAGGTGTCGTTTGGGGCAGATTTGGTAGCTGACAGGTACAAAAAACTTGTTACGGAGAGTAAGGAATTCTATATTTCTTCCGATTGTCCGTCAATTGTAAGCTATGTCAAGTTCTATCACCCGGCGCTAGTAGACAATCTTGCACCAATTGTATCACCCATGGTTGCAATGAGCAGAGTTATGCGACATAAGTATGGTTCCGATACCAGGATAGTTTTTATCGGTCCGTGCATTGCAAAAAAGTCAGAGAGCACTGAGATAGACGAGGCAATTACTTTTACCGAACTCAGAGATATGCTGGCAGATAAGGGTATCTCTTCAGAAACGGCGGAAGCTGCAGAATTCGATAAGCCGCTTGGCGGAAGAGGAGCAATTTTCCCTGTGGCTCGCGGTTTGCTCCAGACAGCAAAAATAAGCGACAATGCAATTACCGGGAATATAATTGCAGCAGAAGGGAGGATTGATTTTCAGGGAGCACTGAAGGAGTTTGAAGCCGGTTTGATTAAGAATCAGCACATGGAACTTCTTTGCTGTGAGGGTTGTATAATGGGACCAGGATTATCAAAAAACGGTAAACAATACAACAGACGCTCGTTGGTAAGCTCATATGCCAGCCGAAAAATGGATAATCTGGATTCCGGGGACTGGCAAAAATATTTCGACGAATTCGCAGATCTGGATCTTACTGTAAATCATAAGCCTGAGGAGCCATTAGTTGAAGAACTAACTGAGAAAGATGTTAATGATGTTCTCATTAAAATGGGAAAGAAAACAAAGAAGGATCAGCTCGATTGCGGAGCGTGCGGTTATGAGACATGTGTTGAGGCTGCCATTGCGATAAAAAAAGGCCTGGCTGAAGTTGAGATGTGCCTTCCTTATACAATTGAAAAGCTTCATAAATCAGTGAAGGACCTTGCACTTTCAAATGAAAAGCTAACCTCAATGAAGCAGGCTCTGAAACAGTCCGAGAAACTGGCACACATGGGACAACTCTCAGCAGGGATTGCTCACGAACTTAATAATCCGCTCGGGGTGGTGATAATGTATAGCAATATACTTCTGGAAGAATCATCATCGGATGATCCGGTGAAGGAAGATCTGAAACTTATTGTTGAACAAGCCGGGCGGTGTAAGAAAATCGTTGCAGGACTTTTGAATTTTGCCAGGAAGAACCAGGTTAATCATCAGCAGGTTAGCATTAAGACGCTTGTAAGTCAGAGCCTTGAGAGCCTTATTATACCCGCAAAAGTAAAGATTAATATTAAAGATGAAACGACAAATCCTGAAGCAATGCTCGATACAGAACAGATGATGCAGGTTCTGACTAACCTTGTAAAGAATGCATTTGATGCCATGCCCGACGGAGGCTCTGTTGATATTAAGCTTGAAGATACTCTGAGTGATGTCATTATTACACTTAGCGATACAGGTACCGGTATAAAGGAAGAAGACAGGGCTAAGATCTTCGAACCATTCTTCACAACTAAAAGTATAGGGCAGGGAACCGGACTTGGTCTTGCTACAGCTTATGGTATTGTTAAGATGCATAAGGGTCAGATCACTGCGGAGTCAAATACCGACACTGCAAAAGGACCGACCGGAACCAGCTTTAAGATTGTTTTGCCAAGGGGTAAATAATAGAAAAAATCCTTTGTGTTCCTTTGAGTGTCCTTTGTGTCCCTTTGTGGTCAAAAATTGTAGGTGTTGAGCTTTATAAGTTTTATAATGTAAAATGAACAATAAACAATAAGTAATTGTTATTTATTTAACAATAAATCATATTTATCATATTAACCCTTTGATTTAAAGTTTTTTTAGAAATTTGTATAAAGATGAATAAGAGTGATTATACAATACTGGTTGCAGATGATGATCCGGATTATCTTTTTCAGACAGTATTCAACCTTGAGAAAGCAGGATATAAGACAATGGCTGTAGAGAGCCAGGCTGAGGCAGAGTCGGTTATTGCAAAGTTCAAACCACATCTGGCAATATTCGACCTTATGATGGAAAGTGACGATAGCGGATTTATTCTGTGTTATAAATTAAAAAAGAAATATCCCGATGTGCCAGTGATACTGGCTACCGCGGTATCAAGCGAAACTGGAATGACATTCAATATCGACTCGGAACAGGCAAAGCTCTGGATAAGGGCTGATATTTATCTTGAAAAGGGCATCAGACCGGAACAGCTTGACAGGGAGGTGATGAAACTATTAAAGCTTTAAAATGGCAGTTTTAAAAGTTATGGTTATTGATGATGAACCTGGAATCCGCTCAGGTGTTTCAAGGATTCTCAGCAATTTTCATGTTACATATCCATTTATGGATGAGGATTATACATTTGAAATTACTGAAGCAGGTTCAGGTGAGGATGGAATTACTCTTCTTGAATATAATATGCCTGATATACTTTTACTCGACAATAAACTTCCCGGAATGCAGGGTGTTGATGTTCTGGAATATATAAGGGAAAGAAAATACGATATTGTTGTGGCAATGATTACATCATATGCGTCACTCGATGTAGCCATAAGAGCTACACGCGACGGAGCCATCGATTTTATACCCAAGCCGTTTACACCACAGGAACTAAAATCGAGTATTGAAAATATAACAAAGCAGCTTTATCTTAAGCGGATTACTCACAAGATGAAGCAGGAAGGCAAAAAGATCAGATATCAGTTTCTCTCAGTTCTTTCCCATGAGCTTAAAGCTCCACTGAACGCCCTCGAAGGATACCTGAGAATGATGCAGTCCAAGCAGGCAGGTGAGATGGTTGATGATTATGCGACACCTATTGAAAGATCGTTGCAGAGAATCCAGGGAATGAGAAACCTCATAATGGATCTTTTGGATTTTACAAAAATCAGGCTCGAGAGGAAAGAGGAAAAGATCGAGGAAGTCAATCTTTCAGAGGTTGCCACAAACGCAATAATTACAGTTCAGCCTTATGCAATCCAGATGGATGTTACAATAAATCTCGATATAAGGTCCGACGTAGTTATTATGGCCGATCCCAGCGATATGGAAATCGTTTTTAATAACCTGATTTCGAATGCAGTAAAGTATAACAAGATAGGAGGAAATGCAGAAATTACAATTGACAGTTCCGACAGTGATGCAATCCTGATCATTTCCGATACTGGTATTGGCATTACAAAGAATGATACTGAAAATCTCTTTGCTGAATTTGTAAGGATCAAAAATGAAAAAACCAGGAATATTTCAGGAAGCGGTCTTGGTTTATCAATTGTGAAGAAAGTAATAGAACTATACCACGGAACAATTAACGTGGAAAGTACTCCGGATGTTGGTACTGTTTTTACAATAAGAATTCCAAAAAAACAAATTGCAATTTCTTGACTAACAAATTTTAATTATTATTACATAGGATAGCTTTTGATACCATTTAACACGACAAATTTATGATGAAATTACCGGGAAAAACTGTAGAAAGGCTTAGTGAATACAGAAGAACTCTTCTGGAATGCCTTAATGAAAAAAGGAACTTTATCTTTTCTCACGATCTGGCTGCACGTCTTCATATTACTGCCGTTCAGGTCCGCCGCGACCTTATGCTAATTGGTTATTCCAGTGTATTACGAAAGGGTTACGATGTAAGAGAACTTATTGAGACTATTGGTAAAATAATTGATTCTGAAGAGAGTGTAAACGTTGCTGTTATTGGTATTGGCAATCTGGGGCGGGCAGTTGCAGGCTATTTTAAAGGGAAACGGTCAAAACTCAACCTGGTGGCATCATTTGATAACGACCCTCAGAAAGTTAACAAAGTTATTTCAGGTGTAAAATGTTATCCTTATAGCGATATAGAAAAGCTTATTAAAGAGCTTGATATCCGCATTGCAATACTCACTGTTCCTCCCGATTTTGCAAGAGAGATTGCAGAAGAGTCGGTTCGTTTTGGAATTAAGGGAATATTGAATTTTACAACTATTCCTCTAAACGTCCCTTCAGGTGTTTATCTAGAGGAGTACGACATGATTACCTCTATTGAGAAGGTTGCATATTTCGTTAAGGAAAACAAGAACTAGGTACCTGAATGTCAGATGAATATTTTCAGGAGCTTTGAAGAGGCAGCAGGCATAAGAAACCCTGTTGTGACAACCGGTTCGTTTGATGGAGTTCACATCGGACATAAGACTATCCTTAACCGGCTTCAGATGCTTGCTGAAAGGCACGATGGTGAGTCGGTTCTTATTACATTCGACCCTCATCCCCGAAAAGTACTGTATCCCGAATCTGCAGGCAAGGATCTTAAGCTTATTAATTCCCAGGAGGAGAAGCTCGAGCTTCTTGAAAAGGCAGGTCTGGATAATGTAATAATTGTTGAGTTTACAAAAGAGTTCTCCAGAGTAACAAGCGAGCAGTTTGTCAGTCAGTTCCTGCACGGGATACTTAAAGCAAAAGTCGTCGTTGCAGGTTTCAATCACCATTTCGGATTTAATAAGGAGGGCGATTATAAACAATTATGGGATATGCAAACGAAATATAATTTTGAGGCCGAGGAGATTCCGGAACAGGAAGTTCATCATGAAACAGTAAGCTCCACAAGAATCAGACAGGCCATAAGTGAGGGTTATATTCAGAAAGCAAATGCATATCTCGATCATTACTACATTGTAATGGGAAAACTTCGGAAATTTTCTTTAGTTGAGCTTGCGGATAACCTATCATATTACGAGATTCCACTTACTGAAGAATGTAAACTACTTCCGTCTCCCGGTATATATGCCATTTCAGCAGAGACCGGTCAGCGTCTAATAAAAGGAATGGTTATTATCAATAAAAAGAATGATGTAACACCACCGGTCCTGGTAAATATTTTTGATGATTTAAAAATCGGTCCTGAACAAAAGGTTACCCTGTTATTTCATAAAAAAATTCTGGGATCCGTTAACCTTTCAGATAATATCTCGATCTCCAGAATAAAAACTGCCAGAGAGGAAATTTATGACCTTATTTACTGATGTAAATCATTTCAAAAAGGTCATTAATTGATTATCTTTATCGGTTGAACGTCCAGTAGCAGAATGGCCGCTTAAAAACTCCTTTGTGTCCCTTCGTGTAACCTTGGTGTCCCTTTGAGGTAAAAAAATGGAACCACAAAGGATCACAAAGGAATGCACAAAGGTACACGAAGGAAAAAAACAATTTGAGACTTTATACATCTTGGAGGACATAACATATTATTCTGTATTTTTTTTATTGTAATCTATTATAATTCACTTTTTAATGAAATTCAGTCCTGAAAAATTAAGTATTCCGGATCAGCGGATGAAGCCGTTTATTGATCCCGACGAGATCTGGAATCTGATAAACAATACAAAGCCTGAAAAACAGCGTGTAAGAGATGTTATCGCCAAGTCGCTCGACAAGCAGAGACTCACACTTGAGGAAACTGCTGTTCTTATAAATGCGGTTGGCTCAGGTCTGGCAGATGAAATAAAAGAAGGTGCCCGCGAGCTTAAGCAGAAAGTATATGGCAACCGCATAGTCTTGTTTGCTCCACTTTATGTTGGCAACAGATGCGTAAACAATTGTAAATATTGCGGTTTCAGGGCTTCAAATCTTGAAGCTATTCGTAAAACCCTTACCGACAGTGAGATTATTACCGAAGTTGAGGCACTTGAAGATAACGGACAAAAAAGACTAATCCTTGTCTATGGTGAGCATCCCGATTATTCACCAGAATATATTGCTCACACAGTAAAGCTTGTGTATGGCGTAAAAAAAGGTCACGGAGAAATCAGAAGGGTTAATATCAATGCTGCTCCACTCGATATCGAGGGATTCAGAACTGTAGGGGCATCAGGCATAGGAACATACCAGGTTTTTCAGGAAACATATCACCCTGAAGCCTATAAGTGGTATCATCTTGGTGGTAAAAAGAAGGATTTTGATTACAGGCTTACTTCCCTCGACAGGGCCCAGGAAGCAGGTATTGACGATGTTGGTATTGGGGCTCTGTTTGGCCTTTACGACTGGCGATTTGAAGTCCTCGGGCTTGTGCGTCATACTAACCATCTGGAGGCCTGCTATAATGTTGGTCCGCATACAATTTCATTTCCAAGGATAAAAGATGCAGTTAGCCTGAACCTTGATAAAAAATATGAGACAGGTGATGATGATTTCAAAAAGCTTGTAGCCATTTTACGTCTTGCAGTTCCATATACTGGTCTGATTCTGACTGCTCGCGAGACACCAGATGTAAGAAGAGAAGTGTTGCAATATGGTGTTTCCCAGATCGACGGAGGAACGAAACTCGAGATTGGTTCATATTCTGACTCAAAGAATGAAGATCAGGACCTTAACCGCGAGCAATTCAAGATAAGTGATTCGAGATCACTTGCTGAGGTGATAGATGAGCTCCTTGATAGTGATTATCTTCCTTCTTTCTGCACATCGTGCTACAGAATGGGGCGCACAGGGGAACATTTTATGGAGTTTTCAGTTCCGGGCTTCATTAAAAGGTTCTGCACTCCCAATGCAATACTCACATTATCAGAATATATTTGCGATTATGCCCAGGGAGAAACAGTTGCAAAAGGGTGGAAGGTGATTGAAAAAAATCTTGAAAAACTGGAAGCGGGAGTAGCTGCAAATACAAGGGATAAGATTGAAAAGATTAAAAATGGAGAGAGGGATCTTTATTTCTAAGGTGCAACGGTGCAACGATGCAACGGTACAATGGTAAAGAGACTCCGTGGAACTCTGTGTTCTCCGTGTCTCCGTGGTAAAAATAAATGAATAAATATTCAGGTGATATGATAAAAGTACTTGGCATAAAAATAATAGACAGGATAAAGGAAGCCGGTCTTACTCAGGGAATTCTGTCACGGCATGCTTCACTGATTACAACAAGGCTTGGTTTTCATGAGGTTACCGATTCTGTTTGCAGCCGTGAGGCATATATTATTCTTCATCTGAATGGCGATCCGGCTGATTCGGATAAGCTGGTTTCAGATCTTAACCAGCTTGGAGGAATTGAGCTGCGTGAAATTAAATTTACTGCTGAAAAAGAATCCCAGAATGTCAAATCTGAAAACGACAGCGTTGAGATTCTGGCAATGCTGGTTGAAAGAAATCAGGAAGTGATAAAATCTGCCCAGAAAGTACTTACTTCTTTCGGTTGTAATATCCGTACCCGGTTGGGAGTGAATGAAGTCTTTTTTGGAGAACCCGCAGGTCTCATTATACTCGAACTCAAAGGTGATTCCGAGCAACGTTTATTGCTTGAAAAGGAACTGAAATCACTTAATCAGGTGCATGTGAGGACTATGGTGTTTTAGGTACTAGGTATTGGGTAATGGTTTCTGGTTCCTTGTTTCTTGTTTCTCGTTTCTCGTTCCTGTCAATTGTTACTTCTGACTTCTGACTTCGGTCTTCATAATTGGAATAATTTTTGCAGTGCTATGATTACCATATCCAGAAACGTATATCATGAAGAATTACAGAATCCTGACTGTGGCTATTGTCATCTTGTTTTCATTTTCCTGTGAGCAAAAGGATAATTCATCAGGTACTGACCTTAATTGCGAAAGCCTTAAAAACGGGATTATTAATACAGATAATTCAATCATTATATCGGAGATAGCCAAACTAACTACCGACCTGAGTCCAAAACCATCAGCAGATGATGAGTGGGGACATTCAGCTAATTTTAATACTCTTATCACCAGGATAAACAACTGTAGTCAAATAACTGCTGTATCGGTCTGTTATGCCTGCATAAAAACATTGCCACCCATTTCGGAGATTCTTGTTAAAACAGATTCTGCAGGTGTTCAGATTCAAAGATATCTTGATTTAAAAACTTCAGGAGAAAGCAATCTTGAGATCTTAGCTGTTCATCAGTAACTAATCATCAAACATCCCGAATTCAGCCATTAAATTCACTTTCTAGACTTAAAGATGCAACCATTTATGCAATTTGGTTACTTTTAGTGACAGCAAGTTTCTATTTTTTCTTGCTTTCACTTAAGAGGACTTTTTAATATGATATTACAGAAAGCTTCAGATAGCAATCCCAACAGAATTGTAATTATAGATTCGCTACGCGGATTTGCCTTGTTTGGAATTATGATTTCACATATGTCAAGTCTGTTTGACTCTTTTGATTTTTCCAGCTTGACCACGGAAGGAGGTTCTATAGCTAATATCGTTGTAAGCTCATTTAACGGAATCTTCATTTCAGGGAAATTTTTTGCGATATTCTCATTTCTGTTTGGATTGAGTTTCTTTATTCAGATGGATAGGGCTGAACTAAAAGGGATTAATTACAAATGGCGTTTTTTATGGCGCATTGTTATATTATTCGCAGTTGGTTTTATTCATAGTTTGCTGTTTTCCAGTGATATATTGATTATTTATGCTTTACTTGGAGTATTCCTTGTTTTCCTGTTTAAAGTTAAGGATAAGGTGCTTGTAATTCTGATTATTATTCTGCTTTCAGGCGTTCCACGCTTCATTACTTATGGACTTAACCATACTCAGTCTGAGAAAACTGCAAGTACAGAAAATCAGATTATGGAAGAAAAAATCAAAGAAATGACTCAGATATATCAGAATGGTTCATTTATTGACGTTGTTAGATTTAATTATAGTGAAGGTCTAATATTTAAGGCAAAATATCAGCTGGGTATTGAAGGAAGGGCTTATCAGACTCTGGCTTTATTTTTTATTGGATTGCTCATCGGACGAAAGAGGTATTTTGAGCAGATTGAAGAGAAAATTCCTTTAACGCGTAAAATATTTAAATGGAGTATCTTGTTTACATTTGGATTTATTGTCCCTGCTTTGGGATTATTTGCCCTGTCAGATGGAGATATGGATAAAATTGGGTTCCAGTTTGCTATGACTTTTTACAATCTTGCCAATCTCTCTTTTGCATTACTCATAACCACTGCATTTATTTTACTTTACCAGAGAAACAGATTTCGAAATTTTCTGAATAAACTGGAACCTTATGGGAAAATGGGGCTTACCAATTATATGATGCAATCTGTAATTTCGGTGCCGCTTTTTTACGGTTTTGGATTAAGCCTGGCAACTCATATCGGCCTGGCAGCAGGATTAGGAATTGGGGTTGTTCTATATATCCTGCAGACCATTTTCAGCAAATTGTGGCTGAAACACTTTATATATGGTCCGTTCGAATGGCTATGGCGATCGGCTACCTGGTTAAAATGGCAAAAGATGCTCAAAACACGTTAATCTTCATCCTCAGCACCAGCTCTTCCCGTAAGTTGCCCAAAGAATACTGCATTCATGAAGATTTTATTTGTCCCGTACCAGATAGCTCTGAAATTTGTATTGTCATAAATAGAGATTATCCTGTTTCCGTGTACACTTGCAAAAGGCGTTTCTTTAATCCTTTCTATATTCTCTTTAGTACAGTATCCGCTGAGGAGAGGATTTTTGGAATACATTATTGGGTTATTATAAATGTTTGCGTCTTTTTTGGCTGTTGTCGCACCCGATTTAAATACCGGTAAAATATCGCGTGTGTATCCGTAGCAAAGAGGATGAGTAAGATCGAGCCTTGTTTCAAATATCGAACCAGGAATCTGCTGAGCCTGAGAATCATTTGACCTGTTAGCATATACTCCGGTTTTTACTTTTGAGGGAACTGTAGGCACAAACTCGATTTCAGCAAGCTTATTTCTTGAGATCCAGTTATTACCGCTTTCGTAGCCGATTATAGTTCCCCCTTTTCTGTTCCAGGTTTTGATGTTTTCCAAAGCAGTTGCACTAACATCAGGAGATCCTGCTACAATGAGGACATTATACTTATCAAGATCCAGACTTCCAAATCTCGAAGGAGTGACCATTGTAACCGGAATATTGAACCTTGTATCGAACATATGCCATATTTCGCCTGCATCGCTGCTTGCTGAACCGTCGCCTGCAAACATCAGGACCGATGGTTTCTGAAGTACGGAAAAACTGTTGCTTCCAAGATCGATGCCCTTAGGTGTAAGTCCGGATTTTGTACCATAAACATTTATATTGCACTCTTTTGCAACTGACTCCATCAGTTTGTAGAGATCTTCGCCTGCGACTTTCTGACCTGCAGCAGGGATCATAATTGCACCATAAGTGAATGCTTTTTTCAAATTGCCGTCGTCGTATGTAAATTTTTCTGTGGCAACTCTTGCAATTACTCCGGCGCTCTGTATTTTATAAAGAGCTTTAGGTGAGAGATATTCGTTCCATTCAAATATATATGCATAAGCATCCTTTGTGGCGGCAAGAGTTCCCCCCGCCTGAGAAGTCTGGACTAACTGCTCTCCAATCAGACCTTCCAGTTCTTTTACAACACTTAAAGAGGTGTATTGTATATTAAAAGACATTGGTAATACCCAGGTTGAAATATCATAAAAAACACTGTCGGTGAAATTAAGGACCGGCTCAAAGAGACTCCTTACAAATCTGTATTCATTCTGTTTCAGCGGAACTATATAACTGTTTCCGGCTTTGTATTCCACACCATTCCTAGAGAGATCTTTTGCTGTTTTATAAATTCTGATGTTGTGTCGTAACAGGTTAGTAATAAAGGCATTCAGTCTTTCATTGTCTGCAGGTTCAGTAAAAATGAAAGCTTTGACCGGATATTTATCGGCCTGAATTAATGACTCTTTGTAAAAATTCCTTTGATTTTCAAGCAGTTTGGTTCTCATATTCAAACCGGCTTCTAGTGTTGAAAGTGATACCGTAAACTGGTTTCTGATTGCAAACGGAAAAGATAGTAGCCCTCCGGGTGTGGCCTTAAGATGACCTTTTACGCCTGCCTGTTCAAAAAGAATCCCTACCGATCCGTGAATGTCCGGATATGAAGAGCCTTTTCCAACATAAAAATCATCGAAACTTTCCTCTGTGTAATAGAGGCTTCCTATTGAATTAAGGTACTTCTCATGATACTTTCCTATTTCAGCTGTAAGATCCTGGTTATCGGCCGGTGTAAGCGGATTATTGCGGCTCTGAACACCCGGCTGAAAGAAAAATGTCGAGTTTGCACCCATTTCGTGATGGTCGTTATTTATGTTTGGCCTCCATTTGTAGAATGCAGCAACTCGTCCAACTGATTCGGGATGCTGAAGCATTATATAGTCCCTGTTCAGATCGAACCAGTAATGATTTGTTCTGCCTCCGGGCCAGGGTTCGCTGAATTCCCATGAGTTCGGATCGGGATTATTGTTTAGGCTTTTTGTCATGTTCACCCAGGTTGAATGCCGCTGCATTCCATCAGGGTTAAGGGATGGATCTATCAGAATTATAGAATTTTTTAAAAGCTCATCAATTTTTGCACCTTCACCGGCAATAAGATAATAAGCTATAAGAACAGATGCATTCTGAGCGCTTGATTCATTGCCATGGACACCGTATCCCAATTTAATAAACAGAGGCATGTTTTTAATATCTGAATTATCCGAAACAGAAGGATCGCAAAGCTTTATGTGCTGCTGCCTGAGTTGTTCAATGTTTTTAATATTCTCCGGAGAACTGATTATGAGCTGACCAAGCGGCCTGTTTTCATAACTTCTTCCATATTCTTCCCAAACCGCTCTTTCAGATATTCCTGCAAGCTCCAGCATATAATAAACCAGCTTGTCGTGTGTAAGGTGCCATTCACCCACCTCATGACCAATTATCTGTTTTGGAGTCGGGATCTCTTTATTATAGGTAAGATCTGTTGGCAGATAATAACCGAGGTTAACCTGTCCCCGACAGATAAATACATTCAGAATAAGAATTGTTATCAGGAAAATCTTTCTCATTATATTAAAAATTAAATACTATTGTGTTCATTAATTTATTCTCTTTCAATTATTTACGGCCTTTACGCCGTTATGCTGTTGCACCGTTATGCCGTTGGGCCTTTGACTCGTCCTGAAAAAAGTTTACAGGTTTATACTTCTAATTTAACTGTTTTTCTGTAATAGTTTTTCCATTGTCTTTTTAAGACCCCTTTACTAGTATGAGCTATTTCAGGAGTCAGCATCTGACAACTTAGATGTGGTCTTAAGTTATTGTACTTTTCTATTGCATTCTTAAGTTTTTCTTTTTCTAAGTCACCTTTTTTGGTGATCTCCTCATTTAAATACTCATCTTTCAATATTCCATTAATTCTCTCTGCTATCGCGTTCTCCAATGGGTCACTGTTTTCTGTCATGCTTATTGATATACTCTGTTTATTAAGCACGTTTGTATACTCATTGCTGCAATATTGGATCCCCCGATCTGAGTGATGAATAAGTCCTGTGATAGGTTGACAAGTGTTTTTGATTGCGTCCTGAAGGGAGTTGACAGCATGCACACTATCGAGGTTTTTCGCTAATCTATAACCAAGTATTTTTTTCGAGTAAGCATCAGTAATAAGAAAAAGATATAAGAACTCCCTTTGAGTTTTTATATAAGTTATATCACTAACCCATATTTGATTAGGCTCATCTGGTGTTATCCCTCTTATTAAGTTCGGGTATTTTCTGTACCAGTGATTTGAGTTAGTTGTAATGTGTTTTCTTTTTCTCCTTTGAACCAGCATATGTTCAGAGGCCATTAGATCAAAAAGCGCATCCCTTCCCATTTTTATGTTCAACCTGTCCATGTCTTCTTTTATCATAAAATATATCTTTCTTACGCCCATCCTGGGATGATCTTTACGTTTTGAAGAGATCAATTGAAGTAAAATGTGTTCTTCTATAATCTTCTTCTTTTGATATTTTATGTTCTTATAATAAGCTTGCCTGGTAATACCAAACAGTCTGCATATCCTCCCCAGACCAATGTTAGGATAGCTGAGTTTTAGCTCTTGGACTGTTTGGTGGTGGACTTTTTTCTAATAGATATCTTCAGCTGATCTTCAGCTATATCGATCATCTTAGAATACCCTTCAGCTCTTATCTTTTCATCTTCAAGCTGACGCTCAAGCTCTTTTATTCGCTTGATCAGACCATCTTTGTTCTCTTTATTATAGTCCATCATTTTTATTTTAGAAAGGCTTCCTTCTTCTTCAAATTTACGAATCCATTTTAAAACCGGACTACTTCCCTTTTTAATGACTCACTGTAAGTTTTATTCCCTCTCATAAGTTTGTTTTTTGTGTAAACCTATTTCAGGACAAGACACTTTAAACCGTTACACCGTTACGCCTTTGCACCGTTACGCCTTCTTTCATAATGCCGCGAATCGCCCCATTCTCCATATATGACTTCAGCATCAGCAAGTGTAATACGTGCTTCAAGACAAGTCTGACAATCTTCTGCAGAATCGTCTGTACAAGGCTTATTGTCATATAGTTTGTAACTGTCGCGATATTTGCCCGGAGTAATATTTGGCATCAGGATATTTGCTCCTATTTTAACAGCTTTTTCTCTTCCTATTGGATCAATGGCCTGCAGCGCTGTGGCAGCAACAATATTAATATCCTTCATCATGATTCTTATAATTGCAATCATTTTGAGGGTAAGATCAAATCTTTCCTTTAAGGGCATTAGTGTTGCGGCATGTTTAATAAGAGGAGTATCGGCATGTTCGACATAAGGTCCCATACCGCACATATCAATATCGAATTCCTTCATGAAAAGCAGGTCGCCCGCAAGATCATCAAGTGTCTGGAATGGCAATCCAATCATTACTCCTGTGCCGGTTTGATAACCAATGTCCTGCAAACTCTTAAGGCAATTGAGCCTCCTTTTAAAATCATGTTTTGAATCGTCGGGATGGATTTTATTGTAAAGAACCTTATTTGTCGATTCCACACGCAGCAGATAACGGTGGGCACCTGCATCGAACCACTTTTTATATACTTCAGGTTCATGTTCACCAACAGACAACGTTACACCTAGTTCTCCTTTCGAAAGGTCCTTAATTCTGTGTAACAGGTTCTCGATTCTGGCTGAAATGAAATCACTTTCGAGCTCTCCCGACTGAAGTGCTATTGAACCATACCTGTTGTCATAGGCAAACTTTGCAGCTTCGAGAATCTCTTCATCAGTAAGACTATATCTGGTAACATTTTTGTTCCCTTTACGGATACCGCAATAAAGACAGTCCTTCCCGCATACATTCGAAAACTCTATAAGCCCCCTGAACCAGACCTTTTTACCGATATATTTTTCTTTTACTTCAGCAGATTTATGAAAGAGCATGGTTCTCTCTTCTCCCTTGGTCATCAGAAGGGAGATTATATTCTCCTTTGAAAATTCCTCATGCTCCAATATCGTGCGAATATCCATTCTTATGACTTTTTTACTATTATGAGGCGCCGGTGCCGGGTCTTATTAATTTATCGGAATACTACTCCGGCGCCATTTTCATGGGGCAATCATTTGCTACAAATATTCCGGTGCTCTGCACCGGTTCTATCTCCATGTTCCTTGCTCGATGTTTTAGGCTCTATACTCAACGCTCTGTTCTCTATGCTCTGAGCCCTGAACCCTGCGCACTGCGCTCTACGCTTTACGCTCTACGCTTTTTACGTCAGCCTACCGTCTTCCGACTTCCGACTTTCTTCAAAACCCCCTGCCAAACATCCCCCACAACGTAACTTTCATCTCCTCCCATCTTGTCATTGCTGCACCGGCAAAACTGTTTGTGTATGAAGTCACAAATTTTTTGGCTTCATCATTTTTACCATCTTTTACAAGTTCAACAACTTTTTTCTCAACTGCAGGAAGTTCATCAAATGCTTTATCCTCAAACTCTTTAACAGCAGGTTCTATCAGGAGTCTTCCTTTTGACCAGTTAACCTGTGAAAGTCTGTTTGTTTCTCTGAATGACCATATTGCAGCATCGGTTCTGTATCGCGATTGTCCGCAGATATTGAATGAATTTGGAAGGCTGAGTGCCCCGGAAAATATAGGAATTCTCGGACTCTGTCCGGGGTTGTCGAATGAGAACCATGCTACAGCTCCAACCTCATCGGGGAGCCAGCTTCTGCACTGTATCACGTGAGAGTAGGAGCAACCGGAGATTGCAATTGTCCTCTGACGCTCAATTGTGCCTGGTTTTACTTCATTTAAAAGTGTCCTCAGATCATTGCTCATCCAGTTATTTGCAATTGGAGATTTAATTTTTTTCTCAGTTTCTGTACCACTCTTGTCTTTTTCCTTTACTGTAACCATAAGGTTTTTTGTCATATCCCACTGAGTGCCTTCATAGGTTTCCCTGAAGTATTTCATAACATCGCGGGGGGATAATTTCTTTTCTGGTTTTACTGAAAATGGCAGTTCCTCTGCATCAAAAGAGAGATTCAGTGATGGTGCAAGTGTACTCAGAACATAAAATTCCCTTATCTGAAAAGGTTTTTTATCATTTATAACTTTCCAGAATTTCATAGGTTCTTTTCCATCCCAGTAACCAAGCTTTTTTGCAACATTTTGAAGATCAGTGCTGAACATAAAGTAATCTGGATTTTTAAAATCTATTGTTGAGATCCTTGGTATATTAGCACAAACTCCGACGTTTTCATCGGGTATTCTCTGAGCACACCATATAGCTGAAGGTTTTCCTTTGCCAGATCCTGCGATTTCAAGTTGCCATACCTCTTTAGGATCAGCAATTGTAATGCATTCTGCTATGTCGCCATAACCATATTCCTCTGCCAGTTTTCCAATAAGGGCGATAGCTTCTCTGGCAGTTTTACAACGCTGTAAAGCAATTTTTTCGAGTTCTTCAATAAGGAATATGCCATCTTCATTAACAAGTTCCTGTCTGCCGTAAATAGTTGTTTCGCCGATAGCAAGCTGTTTCTCATTCAGACAGGGATAGGCTGTATTCAGAAAGGCATAAGTTTCTGCAACTTCAGGGATTTCGCTTTTTTTAATAACCTTCGACATATCCCATGCTTCTTCGGAATGAAGCATTCCCCAGTAAACAGGATGCATTGTCCCTTTTTCATATTTTGTACGCGGAAAAATTTCCAGCCATGTTCTGTAATTTCCGTCGCATGTGTGCGATGTCATTACCGATCCGTCGGTTGATGCCAGTCTCCCAACCATTATTGTTGTACAGTTTTCGCCGTAGCCGGGTCCATCTGTATCGATGTCGGAGTACTGCGCATTTATAAGCAATGAAAAGCTTAAAAGGAAGAGAATAAATAACCCGGATCTTTGTTGTATAAGTTTTTTCATATGAGAATTAATTTATGATTTTAAAACAGACTCTTATCACAAAAGTAATTTTTTAAGTCATTTCAGATCTATACTTACTATTATTTCATTGATTTTCTTCGATTACACTGACCCCAAGACCTGTCTCCGGTTTATTCGAAGTCAATTTTTTAATTATTGAACCCCCTTCCCAGCCTTCCCCCACGGGGGAAGGGGACCGAGCATTATAAACTTTCACGTAAGCATTTTTAGTGAGGGAGTCAGATTACCGGGGTGGAACTTTTCCCCCTTGGGGGAAATTAGAAAGGGGGTAAAAATGCAAGGAATATTATTGTAACGTCTTTTTTAATCATTAGATGTTCAGTCTAACATGACGTATGTTTGGTTTTCTGCTGTATATTTTTATTATCTTGCCTTAGGTAAATTCAGTTAAGAGGTGGTTGTAAATCATTATATTTCAGAAACATACTTATTTGTTACAGCGTATACTGTCGGCTTTCTGAAGAGGTTTGCGGGGTTATAGGTTTATCAGGTGCAATAATTTCTGTTTTTATTCTTAAAACCTGAATCATTACAATAAATTATGATAAACGAAAAACTTATTAATCCGGGCAGCATCGTTGTGGTTGGTGGTTCTGATGATCTTTTTAAACCTGGCGGCAAAATCCTTAAAAATATAATTGATGGGAATTACTCCGGAAAGCTTTATGTTGTAAACCCAAAGCAGGATGCTGTTCAGGGGGTAAAATCATACAGAGATTTAAATCTCATTCCTGAAACAGATCTGGCTATTCTGGCAATCTCATCAAAATTGTGTCTGCCTGCAGTTCGGGTTCTTGTTTCAGAAAAAAAAACAAAAGCCTTTATAATTATTTCAGCCGGTTTCAGCGAAGCAGGAGAGGAAGGAAAGGCGCTTGAGAATGAAATTGTAAGCGTTGTAGATAAAGCAGGTGCCACTCTTATCGGACCAAACTGCATTGGTGTTGTTACCCAATCTTACAATGGTGTCTTCACAACACCGGTACCAAAGCTCAGTAGCAGAGGTTGCGATTTTGTCTCAGGATCGGGTGCAACAGCTGTTTTTATTTTTGAATCAGCCATACCCAAAGGGCTCAATTTTTCTAGCGTATATTCTGTAGGTAACAGTGCTCAGACAGGGGTTGAAGAGGTGCTTGAATACTGGGACCAGACTTATGATCCAAAAGTCAGCTCACATATTAAACTTATTTATGTCGAGAGCATTCAGAATCCCGATAAGCTGCTTCTGCATGCTTCATCGCTGATAAGAAAAGGGTGCAGGATTGCTGCAATTAAAGCAGGAACAACTGAAGCCGGAAGCAGGGCTGCTTCGTCACATACCGGAGCACTGGCATCATCAGATTCAGCTGTTGAAGCTCTTTTCAGGAAAGCCGGAATCGTAAGGTGTTCGGGAAGAGAGGAGCTTACAACCGTTGCTTCTGTGTTTTATCATAAGGTGCTGAAGGGGAAGAATATTGCAATAATTACTCATGCAGGCGGACCGGCTGTAATGCTTACAGATGCCTTATCTGCGGGAGGAATGAACATTCCAAAAATTTCTGCTGAGCATCAGAAAAAGCTTACAGGAATGATGAATCCCGGAGCCTCAGCCGTTAATCCCATTGATATGATCGCTACGGCTACAACCGATCAGCTCGATAAAGTAATTGAGTATGTTGATAATGAGCTTACAGATATCGACGGAATGACTGTAATTTTTGGAAGTAACGGTCTGAACAATATGACAGAGATTTATAACCTGCTTCACAGAAAAATTCAGGAGTGTCGTAAACCTATTTTTCCGATTCTGCCATCAGTGTCGAGCTCTTCAAAGGAACTTGAGCAATTTCTGGGGAAGGGACATGTTAATTTCCCCGATGAAGTTGTTTTAGGCAGAGCTCTTACTAAAATTTCAAACACTCCATATCCGGCAGATCAGAAAATATTTCTAAAAGAAATTGATGTTCCCCTTGTAAGAAAAATTATTGATAATTCTCCAAATGGATATATCGAACCTGCTGTTATTCAGCAGCTTCTGGCAGCTGCTAAAATTCCGGTTCTTAAAGAATTTGTTATAACAAGCAAAAAAGAGTTACTTACTGTTGCTGACGAAACCGGTTTCCCTCTTGTAATGAAAGTTGTTGGACCAGTTCATAAATCTGATGTTGGAGGTGTTACTCTAAATATCAAGAGTCAGAAACATCTTGAGTCGGAGTTTGAAAGGATGATGCAGATAAAAGATGTAAAGGCAGTTTTGGTACAACCGATGCTTTCAGGAACAGAACTATTTATAGGTGCAAAGTATGAACCGGGTTTCGGACATGTAATACTTTGCGGGCTTGGAGGTATATTTGTTGAGGTTCTGGGAGACCTCTCCTCCGGTCTGGCTCCTCTTACCTTCGGCGAGGCTGAGTCTATGATAAGAAACCTGAAGAGTTACAGAATAATTCAGGGTACCCGTGGAAAACCAGGTATTAATGAATCAAAATTTGGAGAAATAATTGTCAGGCTATCAAGTCTTTTGCGATATGCGACCGAGATTAAAGAGATGGATCTCAATCCTCTGATTGGTACTATGGACAGCATTACTGTGGTTGATGCCAGGATCAGGATTGAAAGGTAAACTATAGAAAAAGCAAAAATACGAAAACTTTCCCCTCCTTTTGAAGGAGGGGTGGCCGGGAAAGCTAACTATCAGGCTTTTACATAGTTTAATTTCCCGGCCGGGGTGGTTGATTTTAGAGGAATAAAGTAAAATACAAAAAAAATGAAATCAAAAATAAATAATCAACCACCCCGGCCGCAAATTGACGTAGCAATATGCAAATCAGCATTGTACTGCGGCCACCCCTCCTTCAAAAGGAGGGGAAATGTCATGCATATATTCAATCCTTAATTTTATGTAATGAAGAAAAAGGACCTCTTATTTATATTATTCCTGATTATATTATTTCTGCCGTTTTTCATCTCAAAAGAATTATACTCATTCTATGAGAGATTCAATTCAGAACATGGTTTTATAATGGCCTTTATCAAATTTGCCATCCTGGCCACCTCAGGAGAATTGATAGGATTAAGGATCAGAACAGGTAAATATTTTGTTAAAGGCTTCGGTATTCTTCCGAGGATGGTTGTCTGGGGCTTCCTTGGACTGGCAATTAAGGCCGCATTTGTGATTTTCTCTGCAGGAGTTCCTCCAATGATTTCATACCTTGGAATGGAGAAACCGCTTGAAATTCTTGCAGGTTCTTTTACTGCTCAGAAACTAATTATTGCTTTTTGCATCAGCTTGTTTCTGAATATGTTTTTTTCACCGGTATTAATGACTCTGCATAAAATTACTGATACTCATATTCAGAGTTTTAATGGTAGTATTATTTCGCTTTATAATTTCATTAATGTAAAAGGTATACTGCAGAAGACTGACTGGGATGTGCACTGGGGGTTTGTACTTAAGAAGACAATTCCATTTTTCTGGATTCCGGCGCATACTCTTACTTTCCTTCTTCCGCAGCAATTCCAGATACTGTTTGCTGCTTTACTTGGAATTGCTCTTGGTATTATTCTGGCATTTGCTTCAGTAAAAAGTACTGATAAATAACATATATTGAGAGGTAATTAATTTATTACTTTTGGGAGTTAAAAAAACATCAGGGACATTCTGAGAAACGTTATGAGAGAGACACCGGTAGATTCTGACCTGGTTAAGGAAAAGATAGCAGAGAGTGGTTTAACCAACCTTGGTATAGCAAGTATACGTGAGATAGTTAAGCTTGTAACTCAGATTGAACTAGCATCGGGACTAAAGTACGTCAGAATGGAGATGGGAGTGCCCGGAATTCTTCCTTCCTCTATTGCAATCGATGCTGAAATTGCTGCCCTCAAAAACGGAGTAGCCGCAGCTTATCCTAATATTGAAGGAATTAAGCAGCTTAAAGATGAGGCATCCAGATTTGTAAAACTCTTTCTCGATATCAACGTTGACCCGCGCGGATGCATACCGACGGTTGGATCGATGATGGGTTCAATGGTTAGCTTTCTTGTTGCGAACAGAAATGACAGCACGAAAGAGGGAACTTTATTCCTCGATCCTGGTTTTCCTGTTCAGAAACAGCAGGTTAAGATGCTTGGGCACGATTACCATTCGTTTGATATATTTGAATACCGTGGTAAAAAACTGAAAAGTAAGCTTGAATCTTATCTTGAATCCGGAAAGATCTCCTCGATACTCTATTCTAATCCGAATAATCCTACATGGATGTGTCTTAATGAGGATGAACTTTCAGTTATTGGTGAACTTTCGCGAAAATATGATGTTATCGTAATAGAGGATCTTGCCTATTTCGGAATGGACTTCAGAAAGGATTATTCAAAGCCTGGCTTACCGCCCTATCAGCCTTCAATTGGCAGATATACCGATGATTATATTATTCTTATATCCAGTTCAAAGATTTTCAGTTATGCCGGCCAGCGTATTGGAATGCTTGCAATATCAGATCATCTTTTTGAAAGAGAATATCCGGATCTTTTAAGGTACTATACTTCCGCAAAATTCGGACATTCGATGGTATTTGGTGCTCTGTATGGCCTTTCTTCAGGTGTTACTCATTCGGCTCAGTATGGCCTGGCTGCACTGTTGAAAGCTGTTAACGACGGAACTCATAAGTTTCTTGAACCGGTTAAGGAATATGGCGATAAGGCGAGGATTATGAAAGAGATTTTTATTAAGAACGGCTTTCATATAACATACGACAGAGATCTGGATGATCCGATTGCAGATGGTTTTTACTTTACAATTTCATACCCGGGTCTTAACAGCAAAGAGTTGCTTGAAGAGTTACTTTATTATGGTATTAGCGCAATATCTCTCGAGATAACCGGGAGTAACAAGAATGAAGGATTAAGGGCCTGCGTGTCGCATGTTGCAAGAAATCAGTTTGATATTCTGAATGACAGGCTTAATATATTTAATGAAAACCATCCTGTAGAAATTGATTAATATTATTTTTTATGGCAAAAGTTAGAGGAAGTATTGTTGTCGACGCCGAGAAATGCAAAGGGTGCGAAGTATGTATGGTTTCCTGTCCTACAGGTACCATCGCAATGGCAAAGGAGGTTAATCACAAGGGTTATTACTTTGCATATCCTGCCAATCCGGAGTTGTGTATTGGTTGTGCCAGCTGTGCAATGGTTTGTCCTGATGGTGTTATAACAGTTTACAAAACAAAAATATAGGGCTCCAATGGAACGAGAATTAAGGTTAATGAAAGGGAATGAGGCTGTTGCGGAAGCAGCAATCCGTGCCGGCGCCGATGGCTATTTCGGATATCCAATTACCCCACAGAGCGAAATACTTGAATATCTCATGGAGGCAAATCCGGCCCAGACAACCGGAATGGTTGTTCTTCAGGCTGAAAGTGAGGTTGCAGCAATTAATATGGTTTACGGCGGAGCCGGCTGCGGAAAAAAGGTAATGACATCATCATCTTCTCCCGGCATAAGTCTTAAACAGGAAGGAATTACTTACATAGCAGGAGCAGAGCTCCCCTGTTTGATTGTAAACGTTGTAAGAGGCGGTCCCGGTCTGGGAACTATTCAGCCGGCACAGTCGGATTATTTTCAGGCAGTTAAAGGTGGCGGACATGGCGATTATCATATGATTGTGCTTGCTCCTTCCTCGGTACAGGAGATGGCAGACTTTGTGGAACTTGGATTTGACCTTGCATTCAAATACCGGAATCCTGTAATGATGTTGTCGGATGGAGCAATCGGACAGATGATGGAAAAGGTTTATCTTAATCCTCAGAAGGAAAGGATGAAAGAATTTCCTGAATGGGCAACAACAGGAAAATCAGCCGGCAGAAAAAGAAATATTATAACTTCTCTTGATCTGGATTCAATTGGCCAGGAGGAATTTAACCATAAGCTGCAGGCTAAATATGCAGTTATAAGAGAAACAGAAGTGCGTTATGAAGAATTTGAAACAGCTGATGCTGAGTATCTTCTCGTAGCTTACGGTACGAGTGCACGGGTTTGTCAGAAAGCAGTTCAGCTTGCAAGACACGAAGGAATAAAGGTTGGACTACTCAGACCAATTACTCTGTTCCCGTTTCCTTCGAAGCGTATTGATGAACTGGCTGATCAGGTAAAAGGAATTTTGTCGGTAGAAATGAGTGCAGGGCAGATGGTTGAAGATGTTTTGCTTTCGGTGCACGGAAAAGTACCCGTTAAGCATTTTGGAAGAATGGGAGGTATTGTAACTGCTCCTGATGAAGTGGTTGAGAATCTGAAATCAAAAATTATAGGAGGGTAGAAAATGATTGAAACAACTGGATTCAAAGATATAATCAGACCCGAAAACCTGGTTTACAGAAAAACGGATCTTATTACCGATAATACACTCTCTTATTGCCCCGGCTGCGGACATGGCACGGTACACCGAATTATTGCTGAGATAATTGAAGAGCTTGGTCTTCAGGCGGATACTATCGGGGTGTCACCGGTCGGGTGCTCAGTACTAATGTATAATTATATTGATGTGGATATTCAGCAGGCAGCGCATGGAAGAGCCCCTGCTGTGGCAACTGCAATAAAGCGTCTTTGGCCCGACAAATTCGTATTCACTTACCAGGGCGATGGTGACCTTGCTGCAATCGGCACTGCGGAGACAATTCATGCATGTAACAGGGGCGAAAATATCCTGATAATTTTTGTTAATAATGGAATCTACGGAATGACAGGGGGGCAGATGGCGCCGACTACTCTTCCGGGAATGAAGTCTTCAACATCTCCCTATGGCCGTGATGTAAAAACTATGGGCAATCCGCTTAAGATGACCGACATCGTTGCAACATTGGAGGGAACATATTACGTTACCCGTCAAAGTGTTCATACTCCTGCTAATGTTCGTAAGACAAAGAAGGCAATCAGAAAAGCTGTTCAATATCAGAAACTTGATAAAGGGACCTGCTTTGTTGAGATTGTTTCAAACTGCCCTTCAGGGTGGAAAATGACTCCCACTCAGTCTAACAAATGGATGGAGGAGACAATGTTTCCGTATTATCCGCTTGGCGACCTGAAAGTGCCTGAAGAATAGCCTATTAATATTATTTACGTAATCTGAGAAAAAATGACTGAAGAGATACTGATAGCAGGTTTTGGAGGACAGGGTGTTTTATCAATGGGAAAAATAATGGCATACTCAGGAGTAATGCAGGATATGGAAGTAAGCTGGATGCCATCATACGGTCCGGAAATGCGTGGAGGAACTGCGAATGTTATTGTTATAATAAGCAGTGAAAGAATAAGCTCACCAGTGGTAAGGCATTTTGATACAGCGATAATTCTTAACCAGCAGTCGCTCGATAAATTCGAAAGCTCTGTCAAGCCCGGTGGCTTTCTTATATACGACAGCAATGGAATAACAAGGCACCCTGAGAGAAAAGATATTAATATTTTCCGTGTTGATGCTGCCGAAGAGGCTGCCCGTATGAACAGCTCTAAAACATTCAATATGATTGTGCTCGGCGGGTTTCTGAAAGTAAGACCAATTATTAAACTTGAGAATATTATAAAAGGTTTAAAGAAATCTCTTCCAGAAAGATATCATAACCTCATCCCGATGAATGAGAAGGCTTTGATAAGAGGAGAGGAGATTATTAAAGAAGTCCAGGTAGCTGTTTAACCTGATATCAGTTTTTATCTGCGCTAATCTGCGAAATCTTTGGGAACTTTTAAATTCATTTTCCCGCATATCACGCTGATTATCGCAGATTAAAGAAGGTTTTTATTTTTCGTAGAAGTGCATCTCCTTAATATATTTCCATACAGCAGGTGAAAGGAAATATGACATATCCTTACCACTTTTAATGCCATCTCTTATGAATGTCCCGGAGATCTCCATCAGCGGAGCTTTTATTCTGTGTATTACAGCTTTAGAAATAATCTGTTCTAGCAAGGGAGAGGCTGGTTTTGCTGTTTCAGGGCGTGGATAAACATATACAGAGTGGTTTATTACAAGTTCTTCTGCATTTTTCCATTTATGAAGTGTGTAGAGGTTATCCTCTCCCATGATAAGGGAAAATTTATTTTCCGGATACTTTTCTTTAAGATATGTAAGTGTATCAATTGTATAGGAAGGTACAGGAAGTTTTAGTTCGATATCAGAAACTCTCATTTTAGTGTTATCCCCGATTGCAATTTGCGTCATGTATAAGCGGTGATGATCTGCAAGAAGTGACTCTTTTTTCTTTAAAGGATTATGCGGGCTGACGACAAACCAGACCTGGTCAATCTCTGTAAATTCTGTTATATAACCTGCAATAGCCGTATGTCCCAGATGAACAGGGTTGAATGATCCGAAATAGAGTCCGATTTTAGCATTCATTTTGAAGCCCTAATTTTGCAGAAACGATGAAACAAGTTCAACAACTTCTTTCTTGGCCCTGTCGAGCTCGTGATTTACAATCACTGTATCGAACTGATTGGCAAGGCCCATCTCTTCCCTTGCTTTTTCAACCCTCATTTTTATTTTTTCATTGGCCTCTGTTCCTCTTTTTACAAGACGATTTTCAAGTTCTTCAACTGACGGAGGCATTACGAAGATTGCAATTGAATCTGTCCCGAATTTATTTTTCAGGGCTAGTCCTCCCTTTACATCAACATCGAAAAGAACGTGTTGCCCTTTGGCCCAGATTCTCTCCATCTCGCTTTTTAGTGTTCCGTACATAAGATCTTTATATACCTCTTCCCATTCTACAAATTCGTTATTGCTGACTCTCCTCTTAAATTCATTTACGGAGAGGAAGAAATAGTCTTCTCCATCTTTTTCCTGACCTCTGATCTCCCTTGTAGTGGCTGATACTGAGAATGAAAGATTCAGTCCGCTGTTGAGCAGATGTTTAACTATTGTTGTTTTCCCGGCACCCGAAGGGGCTGAGATTATTACCAGTTTTCCTGCCATGTTATTTTTTTTTTGCCACGAAGGCGCTAAAGCACAAAGGTACACTAAGTTTTATTCTATTATATCTTAGCGTCTTTGCGTCTTTGCGGCATAAGATTTATTTATAGGACATTGAGAGTTTGCTCCTTTATCTTTTCAAGTTCATCCTTCATCATTACTACCTGTTTCTGGATTGAAGCATCGTTTGCTTTCGATCCGATTGTATTTATTTCCCGTCCGATTTCCTGGGCAATAAAGTTTAGGATTTTTCCATTGGGAGAAGGTGTTTTCATAGTTTCAATGAAGTAGTCGCAATGGGTTTTGAGTCTGACTTTTTCCTCATTAATATCGTATTTTTCCAGATAGAATATTAATTCCTGCTCGAACCTGTTCTTGTCGACGTTTTCACTTCCAACATTTTCGTCAAGCAGTGCTTTTAGCTTCTCTCTTACTTTAGTGATCCTTCCGGCCTCAAAGGTTTCGATAATTCCCAGAAGAGATGTTATGCTTCCTATGCACCTGGTTAGATCATTCATAATTGAATTTCCCTCTTCAATCCTGTAATTGTCGAGCATAGTAACAGATTCAATTATTTTCTCTTTTACAATATCCCATTCACCATCAGGCATTTCGGGCTTTTCGGTTTTAAGCGTATCGGGGAGTTTCATTATTGCCGTAAAAATCTGATCGTCAAGATCTATCTTAAGTTCGGCTGCTATTTCCCTGAACTGGTTATAGTAGTTTCTTACCGCGGTTTTATTTATTACTGTAACCACTTCGTCATCAAGCATATCGAGATAAACAGAGAAATCAATTTTTCCCCTGTCGAGCCTCTGGCTTATAAGGTTTCTGATCTCAGGTTCCTTTTCCTTATAAAGCCATGGTAACTTTGTATTCAGATCAAGCTGCTTTGAGTTCAGCGACTTTATTTCGATTGTGATTTTTCTCAGGGCTGTCTCAGCAATCGCTTTACCATAGCCTGTCATCGATTTTATCATCTGAATTTAATGATTAGTTAAAAAATAAATAAAGATAGTTATAAATTTATTTGCTCAGATCCTTTCAAGCTTAATAGTAAAGTGTCTCATAATCGGAGCTTCGCTTATTATTTTAACTCCCCTTACTATACTTTCCCTTCTTTCAAACAGGTTACCTGCAGCAGCGGCTACATAGTCCATATGATTATTAGTATATACGCGTCGGGGAATGGCAAGGCGAACCAATTCCAGATCAGGAAACCTGTTTTCGCGGCTTACCGGATCGCGGTCGGCCATTAGTGCACCTATTTCAACACCGCGGATTCCCCCTTCGAGATATAGCTCTGTGGCAAGTGTCTGAGCAGGAAACTCCTCAACAGGAATCTCCGGTAGAAATTTTTTGGCATCAATAAAAACCGCATGTCCTCCGAAAGGTTCAAGTACCGGGATTCCTCTTTCTTTTAGTTTATTTCCAAGGTATGCTACCTGGTTAATTCTTGATTCAAGATATAAAAAATCAGTTCCTTCATAAAGTCCCTGAGCCAGGGCATTCATATCTCTTCCTGACATGCCTCCGTATGTTATAAAGCCTTCATATATAATATTATACATAGATGCTTTTTGAAACAACTCCTCCTCCCTGAAACCAATAAAGCCACCCATATTTACTATAGCATCCTTCTTTGAGCTCATTGTCATTCCATCGGCATAGGAAAACATTTCTCTGACAATTTCCCTTATATCTTTATCAGCATAACCCTCTTCACGTGTCTTGATGAAAAATGCATTTTCAGCAAATCGGGCCGAATCTATTATGAATTTTATGCCATACTGTTTTGCCAGCCGTCCAACCTCTCTGAGGTTTGACATGCTTACCGGCTGACCTCCTGATGTGTTATTAGTTATCGTAATTATGATGCATGAAATTTTTTCAGCGGGGTTGTTTTTCAGAACTGATTCAAGTTTATTCAGATCCACGTTTCCTTTAAACGGGTGCCAGGCAGTTGTGTCGGATGCGATATCGACAGTACAATCGACAGCTGTGGCCTTACGGAATTCAATATGTCCCTTGGTGGTATCGAAATGAGAATTACCAGGTACCAGATCGCCCTTTTTAACAAGTACCGAAAAGAGTACATTTTCTGCAGCTCTCCCCTGATGGGTCGGCAGATAATAGCTAAATCCCGTTATATCCTGAATTGCTTCTTTAAGTTTATAGTATGATGAAGCTCCTGCATAACTTTCATCACCAACCATCATTGCAGACCACTGTTTATCACTCATGGCTCCTGTGCCGGAATCAGTAAGGAGATCAATAAAGACCTGTTCTGATCTGAGATTAAAAAGGTTATATGATGCCTCTTTAATCCAATTCATTCTTTGTTCTATTGTGCTTCTGTATATATTTTCGACCATCTTAATTTTAAATGGTTCTGTGAATGGTAAGTTCATGGTTTATAATTAATTAATTTAAAATAGATAACTTTTTTACTCTTTAATACCTGAAATATTTGGAATGTTTTTAATGGTTCTCTGCCCCCCATCCCCCCTAAAGGGGGGCTAATTCAGGTAGTGTTTTTAAGCCCCCTTTAGGGGGTTGGGGGCAAAAAAATTAGAAAGATAAATGATTACGCCAGGCGTATTCTTAGCTGACTTCAGAAAAGAAATCTCTGTTTTTGATATTTTTATATATATCAATCAGAGTATTTTGCGTTATAGAAGGGTCGCAGTACAATTTTGAAATTGTTTTTGTAAAAATAAAGGTATTTTATGATATATTCAACCAGGAATAGATTTCATTCATTTAATATATCTATGAGAAAATTTGTCCGGAAATTATTTCTGTTTATTATTTGCTTAACTGTTTATACATCATTGTTTTCACAGGAGAAATCTGTTAATGGAGTTTCAATTATCGATTCACTTAATACACGTGGATTGATTCTGGACAAGGGAAGGAAAAGACCTGAAATTGTTCTTGACAGGGAACAATCAGTTCGTTTTCTTCAGCAAATGACCCAGTCACAGAGGTGGAACAGTTCACGGGATCCTTTTAGGCTGGCACTGAATCAACTGATCTTTGAGGCTTCTTATCCGGTATTTGATTCTGCAGGTTACTTCCTTAAAAGGTATCCTTATGATTCACTTAGTATATCGTGGGACAAATTTTATATCTGGGAACCTCTGAAATTAAAAGTGCCTTTAATTCCAAAAACTGAACTTTCAGTTAATGGCGATTCAACACTCAAAAACGATACAGTTGCAATTACCCAGGCCTCAGATACTTCATTCATTAAGATCATGGCAGCTATTGATACAGTGAAAAAAGAGACTGTACAACTTCTCATGGATACAACACTATTGGTAATGATTGATACACTTACTGAGGTTACATCAAGTACAGCCGGTTTTCCTTTCAGATATCTCAGTTTTCCATACCAGAGCGATTCTGTTGCGGTGGCAGTGAAATCATTATTAAAGTATATTGAAGATCGCGATTCAACGGAGGTGAAATTTACCGGTTTGGGTAAGTCAGAAGTTCCTGTCTGGATGAATTCAAAATCGAGTGATGCAATGCGTTACTGGCTTAAGAATGAGCTTAATGATTCAGTGACAGTATGGATTGCTAATCAGTCGAGGAATACGTTCGGACTATATCTCGAGAACGGCGTAAGTTTCAGGAGACCGGTAAAACAAAGTAATTATTCTGAGGCCAGAATAGATGTTCAAAAACTCGATAATTCCAAATTGCTGAATGTTCAGAAGATCGTTGTAAAGAACCAATTATGGAAGTATCGGACCGAAGCAGCATTCGTATTCAGTCAGTCGGCTCTTAGCAATTAAAAATTTCTTCAAGCAACTTTGCCAGGATTAAGCTTGGATTCCTTAAATCGGGCGCTAACGATGTGAGAAAAAACGTTGACCTGATTGAGACCAACTCAAAATTCAATCATAAAGCATTTGGTAAATTTGATTTCAGTGCTATAATGCTTTTCAAAACACAGCTGGCACCTGGTAATTCCTATCTGAAAATTAATAACAGGGATACTGCGATTCTCGTTTCTAAATTCTTTAATCCTGCTACCTTGACAGTTGGTCTTGGGCTTGATTACAAGCCTAATAAAAAAACATCTATAAACTTTTCACCATTATCATATAAGGGCACCTATGTGACTGATACTACGAATATTGATCAGACAAAATACGGTATACCCAAGAATAAAAAATCATTGAATGAGCCCGGAGCCAGCTTTATGATTTCCCACGAATTCAAGCCTGCAAAAAATGTTACAATTACAAACAGATTGCAGCTCTTTACAAACTATATTCATAATCCTATGAATATTGATGTTGACTGGGAAATGATCGGTGTCTTTAACCTTAACTGGTTTACCGATATCCGGTTCAATGCCCATCTGATATTCGATGATGATACCAAGACTGTTGAACTTGATGATGATAAGAAGCCAGTTTTAAGGCCTGACGGAACTCCCAAGAAGACAGCAAGGGTACAGTTTAAGGAGATGCTTGGACTCTCTCTTGTATTTAAGTTCTGAAGCCAGAAGTCGGAAGTCCGAAGTCCGAAGACCGAAGCAAGGCATAGGCAACCTATAAAGCCATTAAAGCCTCTATAGCTACTAAAGCTCTTTTTGGTATATCCGGAATTTCTTTACAACCTGACAGCCTACTCTTTCATATTCGGCTCTCATTTTTGTATTTGTCTCAAGCACCAGATGGCTGTCTAAAGTATTCATTTTGTGTCTGATTCCTGATTGCAGGATTTTTACCCCCATGAGAACATCGAGTCCTTTCCCCCTGTACTCTTTCTTCACCCCACCAAGCATCATAAGGAGTTTCCTGGATTTTTTCGAATCGGCAAGAATCTTGAAAAGGCCAAATGGAAATATCCTTCCTTTGGCTTTTCTTATTCCATTACTGAAATCCGGCAGACCAATTGCAAAGCCAACAATTTCCTTTGCCGGATTCTCAATTACCTTAACGAATTTCACATCAAGAATCGGAAGATACCTTGATGCAAAATCTTTTTTCTCTTTATCGTTAAGAGGAACAAAACCGTAGATCTCGGCAAATGTCTCATTCATAAGTTCAAGAACCCCGATAATATATGGCTTTAACTCTTTTTTTGAGTTGAATTCAACAATTTTGTAATCAGGATTTTTTTCAAGTCTGGCAAGGACCTTCTCATAAATTAGAGGAAACTTTTCAGGGATCTTTCCAAGATAATTTACAAGATCGACCTTTTTCTCATAACCTTCAGATTCAAGAAGTTTAAACATGTAGGCAGAATGGTTCGGGCTGGTCATAAATTGAGGATATTCAAAACCTTCAATCTGAAACCCCTGGGGATCTTTATCAGAAAATCCGAGGGGACCGATCATCTTTTTCATTCCCTTTTGCTTTGCCCACTCTTCAACTCTTTTTAAGAGAGCATGAAATACTTCTTTGTCATCGTAGCACTCCATGAAACAGAATCGGCCATCCTGCTCATTATTAATGGTGTTATACCTGTTATTTACAATACCCATAATTCTTCCGACAGGTTCAGAATCCCTGTATGCTATAAGCAGAAGAGCATCAGCATATTGATAAGATTTGTTCTTTTTCTTGTCATATAACTCCCGTTCATCCATATATATTGGCGGAAGCCATTCAGGTTCATTCTTGTGTACCTTTTCAGGAAGATATATAAAATCGTGTTGCTCTTTTCTGGTAAGTACCTCTTTTATAACTAATTCACCCATAAAACTTTTTTAATGATTGAGAGTCTAAAGTTTGATTTATCTGGAAAATTGTGTGGAAATATAGCACAATTTATTGATTTCTGAAAAGCAGGTCTAGTATGACAAAGACTGAAAAAAGGATACTTGCTATTCCATTTGTTGTTCCAAAAGCCAATGTAACTCTGCTTAGGTCATCGGGTTTAACAATTATATGCTGATAGAAAAGAAGCATCGTAAATATTGCTGCCCCTGCCCAGTAAAGATAACTGCCGTTTCCGGCAAATCCAGCAGTCAGAACCAGAAGAAAAGTAATTAAGTGAACCAGCACAGAAATTGTCAAAGCTCTTCTTCTTCCGGTGGCGGAGGGGAGTGAGTGAAGCTGATTTGACTTATCGAATTCATCGTCCTGCAAAGCATAGATTATATCAAATCCGCTCACCCAGGTTAATACAATGAATGAAAAAATAAGTGGAGTTAAGTTGAATGATCCGGTAACTGAAATATATGCTCCAATCGGGGCAAGGCTTAGTCCCAACCCGAGAATAAAATGGCAGAGTGCTGTAATTCTTTTGGTTAAGCTGTACCCGAGGATAACAAGAAGTGCAACCGGTGAAAGAAAAAGTGTTAATCTGTTTATAAAGCCTGCTGCAATTATAAATAGTATAGCGTTTATGATTATAAAAGCAGCAGCTGCTTTTTCTCCGATAATACCAGCAGGTATTTCCCTGTCTTTGGTTCTCGGGTTCAGAGCGTCAAATCTCCTGTCGGCAAGTCTGTTAAAACCCATCGCCGCGTTTCTGGCAAAGATCATGCACAGTATTACAAGCAGTAAAAGCCTTATGCTGAAATCAAATTCGTCTTTCGCCACTCCAAGTGAAAAACCTATTAAGGCAAACGGCATAGCAAAGACTGTATGGCTGAACTTTACCAGCGAGAGGTATCTTTTTATTGATTCGGAAGCTTTATTCATCAATCAGTTTCCTGTATGTTTTATAATTGTCATCATCGTAAGCAACAAATATTACCTTTTCGGGGTAACTGTTTTTTGCAAGGAATCTATTAGTTTCTTTTACTGCAATAACAGCGGCAAGTTCCTTTGGAAAGCCATACACTCCGGTTGAAATTCCCGGAAAAGCGATAGTTTTTATTTTATTCTCTTTTGCCAAAGCAAGACTGGTCTGATAGCATGAAGCAAGCTGCAAATATTCGTCTTTGTGACCTCCGTACCAAACAGGCCCTACCGTATGTATCACATGCCTGGCTTTAAGCCTGTGCCCTCCGGTAATTTTTGATTTGCCTGTTTCGCATCCGTTAAGTTCCTGACATTCAGACAGAAGCTCTGGTCCGGCAGCATTATGAATGGCTCCGTCCACACCTCCCCCTCCAAGCAATGATTTGTTTGCAGCATTAACTATGGCATCAACATCAAGTGATGTAATGTCGCCCTTTATGAGTTCAACCCGCTGCTTCTTCATTAACGGATCTGTGCATTTAGTTCTTTTTCGAATACCCTGATAAGGTTACTCATAACCTTATCGATATTTTTGTCAGTCAATGTCTTAAGATCATCTCTCAGAATAAAACTCACAGCATAGGATTTCTTATTCTTTCCAAGACTATCACTTTCATAAACGTCAAAAAGAGAAATTTCCTGAAGAATATTCCTTTCAGTTTTAAGAGCCAGTTCTCTAATCTGGCTGAATTTAATGTTTCTGTCGAGCAGAAGGGCAAGATCGCGTCGTACAGACGGATATTTTGGTAGCTCACTGAAACTTATTGAATATGATCGGATCATTTTAATTACCATATCCCATTCAATATTACCGTAATATACATCCTGCCCAATATCAAATCTGGAAAGATAGCTTTTTGAGATCCGGCCAAGCTCGGCAATTACCTTGTTGTTTGAAAGATATGTTAGCGATTCGGCATAGTATTTTTTATCACTTTCACCGTATGTCAGATTTTCGGCTTTGATCCCCAAACGGCCAAGTACCATTTCAACTGCTGATTTTATATTATAGAAGTCAGTCGGGCTGGTTTTGCTGTTCCAGCTTGCGCGGTTTGCGTTTCCGGTTATGTAGATGCTCAGGTTTGATTTTTCTGTATAATTCTCAACTTTAGGATGCGGGTCATCGGTTTTTTTAAAGAAATAGATGTGTCCGAATTCGTAAAGTTTAAGATCGAGGTTCTGCCTGTTAATATTCCAAACAACTGAACTAAGACCTCCGAATAACAGAGATTGCCTCATAGCGTTGAGATCGGAACTCAAAGGATTTGCCAGGATAACCAGTTTCTCGTTATCAAAGTCAGGGCTTTGCTCATACCATGCAGCCGGATTCAGCGAGTTGCACATAATTTCTGTAAAGCCGTTAGCCGAAAGAAGGTCCGATGTAATATTTACAATTTTCTCCCTGTTTGGTTTTTCAGGGTAGGAGAGTGTCGAATTTACATGATTGTCTATCTCAACATTGTTGTACCCGTAAATCCTGAGAATCTCTTCAACAACGTCTGCTTCTTTTTTAACATCAACTCTGTAAGCAGGTATGTCAAGGAGCAGGTTTTCACCTTCTTCACTTAAAATCTTAATGTCAAGAAGTCCAAGGATCTTTTTAACCACCGGTGGATCAATTTTCTTCCCGATAAGCCTGTTTATTCTGGCATAATTAACCTCAATTTCTGTATTCTTAATGGGGCTGGGATAGACATCAGTAATTTCCGAAGATATTTTACCACCTGCTATCTCTTTTATGAGCATAATTCCCCTCTTAAGCGCCCATGGTGTAATTGCTGGATCAGCGCCTCTCTCAAAGCGGAATGATGCATCTGTCTTTAATCCGTGTCTTTTTGATGTTTTTCTGATTACAACAGGATTGAAATAAGCACTCTCGAGAAAGATGTTCTTAGTATCGGCTGTGATTCCAGATTTAATCCCTCCGAAAACACCTGCAATGCACATACCCTCTTTAGCATTGCATATCATCAGATCGCGTGAGGAGAGTGTACGTTCTACTGAATCGAGTGTTACGAATTTACTTTTATCAGGCAGATTTTTAATAATTACTTTTTTACCTTCAATTTTATCAGAATCAAAAGCATGGAGCGGCTGACCTGATTCGTGCTGGACATAGTTTGTAATATCAACAACATTATTTATTGGATTCAGTCCAACTGCTCTTAATCTGTTTTTCAACCAATCGGGTGATTCACCTATAGTTACGCCACTTATTGTAATCCCGGTGTAACGTGGACATTCAGTTGTGCTTTCAATTACTATTTCAAACTGGTTGTCTTTATTGTCGATTTTAAAATCAGAAACTGACGGCAGTGAGGCTTTATCTTTTGCCTGTGAATTGAGATTAAGATATGCAGCTAAATCTCTCGCAACTCCGTAATGGGAACCACTGTCAATTCTGTTAGGTGTAAGGCCGATCTCGAACACGGTATCCTTTTCAACCTTGAAATAGTCTGAGGCATGTGTGCCGGGTACAGCATTTGCATCAAGAATCATTATTCCGTCGTGTGATGATCCGAGTCCGATTTCATCTTCAGCACAAATCATCCCTTCTGATAATTCACCTCTGATCTTTGACTTTTTTATTTCCAGACTTTCGGTTCCCTTAAAAACGACAGTTCCAGCTGTGGCAACAGCAACTTTCTGACCTGCAGCAACATTCGGAGCACCACAAACAATGTGCAAAGGTTCTGCAGCTCCGATATTTACAGTTGTTACTGATAGTTTATCTGCATCGGGGTGTTTTTTACAGGTAAGTACTTCTCCGATTACCACACCTTTCAGGCCGCCTTTCAGGGAGACCCATTCTTCCATGCCTTCAATTTCAAGGCCAATGCCTGTAAGTATTCCCGCAATTTTTTCAGGTTCAAGATCAGTCTTAAAAT
>JFJP01037051.1_pt2 | contig 53483 bp, 41 predicted proteins | sample 431651 | NCBI WGS metagenome assembly JFJP01 (sample SAMN02602958, study PRJNA72255) | Microbial mat metagenome, whole genome shotgun sequencing project. | biome: fresh water; feature: sink hole; material: water; isolation source: purple microbial (photo- and chemosynthetic) mats found in... | reverse complement strand
AAATTAAGTCTTTATATTATGGTGAAAAAAGATAATTAATATAATATGAAAAAAATCATTATTCTAGAAAATAATAAGGGGCGACTAGCAAACCAACTTTGGCTTTATTCTAATGTCTATGCTTTTTGCCTAGAAAAAAAATATGTGTGTGAAAACCCCTCATTTTACACATACAATAAATACTTTAATACTCCTGTATCTAATAATTTAACGCAACGCATTCTAAATAATAAATACATAAGTAAATCTAAAATAGGAAAAATATTTTACGCATGTTATTCATATATAAAAAAAATTAACAAAAAACAGACTATCGATATCAAGGGTGGCACTTTTATTCTTCCTCCGGATAAAACCACAAATAAGAAATATCTTGATATATTAGAAAAGATTGACAGTGGTACAGAAAATAATTTTTATTTTTGTGGTTGGTTATTTAGAACACCAAAAGGATTGGAAAAATATCATAAAGAAATTGTTCAATATTTTAAACCAAAAGATAAATATTTAAATAAAATCAAAAATCTAATTGAGCCACTAAGAGAATCTGATAAAGAAATTGTGGGTGTACACATTAGACACGGTGACTATAAAACATGGAATGGTGGTAAATTTTATTATTCCTTTGATGATGTAAGGTTAATTTTAGAAAAGTATTTGAATGAACAAGTCGATCCAAATAATGTAATGTTTGTAATATGTTCAGACGAAGATATACCAGATAATGTTTTTGCTGGTATGTCTTTTATAAAAGGACTTGGATCAGAAATTGAGGACCTATACACTCTAGCGGCTACAGACAAAATTATAGGATCTAATAGTTCTTTTGGTGCATGGGCAAGTTATTATGGTAGAATACCTTTTATAGTCTTTCCTGAAAAGGAGTAACATTATAACAGAAAATGATCACAAAAATTAAAAAAAAAATAAGAAGTATTATAAACATTTCCTTTGTTTTTTTAACAAAGATAACAAGAACTGAACTAAGTTTTATTGAAAACAATCAACCTAAGAAGGAGAATAATTTTGGTCTCAGGGAATACAAACGACTGGCAGAAAAATATAAGGAATACGACGAACTAAAACTCCATTTTGGTTGTGGCGGGAGAATATTAAAAGAATGGATAAATATAGACTTATTTTATGGTTCATTCAAAAAATATCTTAAATATTACTCAAACAATACATACCCTGAAGGAGAAGAAGAAAGAGGTACCCAAAAAGATTTTTTTGCCTTTAATATTTTAAAAACAGGGCTACCTTTTGAAAATGAGACAGTGGATGTGATATTTCACGAAGATTTTATAGAACATCTAAATCAAAAAGAGCAGGTATTATTTTTAGCAGAGACTTTAAGAGTCCTTAAATATGGCTCTATCCATAGAATCAACACACCAAATCTACTTACTTCTATGAAAAATAATTCTGATTTTAAAAATGGTTTATCTGGCGTATTTACTGATGAATGGGACAAACATATACATAAAAACATCTTGACTCCTGAATACTTGAAAGAAATAGCTACAATGATAGGATATAGTAACGTAGTATTTAGCAATAGAGACGGAAGTTTATCAAAAAAAATTCCTAAAGAATACAGACCAACCGCAGATAGCAGGTCATTAGATGGAAATATATTTGTAGATCTTATTAAATAAATAGAAATTAAAAAAAATAAATAAATGACTAAAGATATCTCAGTATTATTTATAATCTTTAATAGACCAGATTTTACAAAAAACGTCTTCGAGGCAATACGTAAGGCAAAACCTCAAAAGCTTTTTATTGCGGCTGATGGTCCAAGAGATAACAAGGCAGGAGAAGAAGAGCTATGCAATGAGACTAGAAAAATTGCAACAATGGTAGACTGGCCATGCGAAGTTAGAACTCTATTCAGAGAAAGAAATCTGGGCTGCGGTAAAGCCGTAAGTGGGGCCATAAGTTGGTTTTTTGAAAATGTTGAAGAAGGGATTATTCTTGAAGATGACTGTCTGCCCGATGTGTCCTTCTTCTCATTCTGTAAGGAATTATTAGAAAAGTACAGAGATAGTCAAAATATTTTTATGATTTCTGGAGGTAATTACTTACCAAAACATTTATTACCAGGAGGAAGCTACCATTTTTCAAGAGTTCCACACATATGGGGCTGGGCAACATGGCGACGTGCATGGAAAAAATATGATTTTGAAATGACTGATTTTCCAAGTTTTAGTAAAAATTATGAAATTAAAAACATTTGGTCTGACAAAAATACTCAGGAATATTTTATGGAAAGATTTAAAGAAGTTTACAAAGGCCAACTAGATACCTGGGATTACCAATGGAATTACTGTATTTGGAAAAACAACGGAATATCGATCTCTCCAAATTATAATTTAATTTCAAATATTGGTTTTGGTAGCGGTACGCATACATTAAACAAGGATGATCCGTCTGCTAGCATTCCTCTGGAAAAAATGAAGTTCCCGTTAATAACAGATTCAATCTCAGTATACGAATATGGAGATGAGTATGAGAATAGACAATTGTTACAAAAAAAATCTATACTTAAAACAATTCTTAAGAGATTAGGATTATTCGAAATAGCGAGACGTTTTTACTTATATATAAAATATTAAAATGAAAATATTATATGATAGTCAAATATTTGATTCGCAGAAATATGGAGGGATATCCAGATATTTTTGTGAACTATTTAAATATTTAATAAAAACACCTGAAAACAAATACATCCTATCAATTCGTGATACAAAAAACGAGTACTTACAAAAAAATCAATTATTTTCAGGGAATGTTTCATATAGGAAAAGCATTATCCCAGTGTATAATTTTAAATTACAGCGCCTACTTAGCAATATATGGGACTTCATTGATAGTGGCAGCAACAGAAATCGAACTATAAAAAAATTGAAGGGGTTAAAATTTGATATTTTTCATCCTACATATTATTCAACTTATTTTCTAAAATATTTAAAGGATAAGCCATTTGTCCTCACTGTATATGATATGACTCACGAAATTTACCCAAAATATTTTTCTCTTGGGCATAACATACGAATAAGACAAAAAAAAGAACTAATTCTTAGAGCCTCTAAAATAATTGCTATATCTGGGAATACTAAAAAGGATATAATGCGAATTTATAATATTCCAGAAAACAAAATTAATGTAATTCATCTTGCAAACTCACTAGAAAAAACTAACAGTACACCAACGAATATTACAAATATACCAAAACAATACATTTTATATGTCGGATCAAGGCATGTCTATAAAAATTTTATTTTTTTTGTGAATTCTATAGTACCGATATTAAATAAGGATAAAAGCTTGAATTTAGTCGTTGCAGGTGGCTACTCAGGAAAGGATAAATTTTCAAAAGAAGAAATTGAATTATTTAAAAAATTAAATATTATCAATCAGGTAACCCAATACTCAGTTGACGATGAAACATTGGCTTATTTATATCAAAACGCATTATGTTTTGTTTTCCCGTCTCTTTATGAGGGTTTCGGGATACCAGTTCTTGAAGCATACGCTTGTGATTGCCCTGCAATAATATCAAACACTTCTTCCCTACCAGAAGTTGGTGGTGATGCTGCTATGTATTTCGATCCAAAAAGTAGCAAGGAAATACTAGAATCAGTTAATAAAGTCATTTATGATAATAATTTGAGAAAAGAAATGATTACAAGAGGTCGTGAGCAATTAAAAAAATTCTCTTGGGAGAAAACTGCCACAGAGACAATCAAGACATATTCAGAAGTAATTTCATCTAACATATAACATGAAAACCCCATTCTTTTCAATCATCACCTGCACATACAATAGTGATAAATACTTAGAAAAAAATATTCTAAGTATCGAGAAGCAAAATTTCACTAATTTTGAACATATTTTCATCGATGGGTTTTCAACTGACGGCACCTTGGAAATAATTAAAAAATACCAGGCGAAATATCCTAATCAAGTTAAACTTTTCCAGTTCAAACCAGAAGGAATATCTAACGCCATGAATCAGGGAATCGAAGAATCAAGCGGAGAATATTTAATCCACCTACATTCTGATGACCAGTTATATGATGATAATGTTTTAAAGGATGTTGTAAACTTTTTAGAACAAAGTAACTTTCCTGATTGGATTTATGGAAAAATTAATGTAGTTAAGGATGGTAAAAACCTAGGAACATTTCCCAATAAAAAAATTTGGCAAAGAATAGAAGGCGACGCACTGAAAAATTATTTATTGAAATTCAACAACTACATTCCCCATCAGGCTGTTTTTATTAAAAAAACTGTTTTTGAGCAATTGGGTAATTTTGATGAAAGCCTGACCTCTGGCATGGATCCAGATTTGTGGCTTCGAATTAGAAATAAGACTCGTTGGTTTTATTTTAATAGAATAATTAGTAATTATTCTATCAGGGCTGATGCACAATCTTCTGGAACAAAAACAAGAGCTGAAAATTTAAATAATCACTTAATAGTTCAGAAAAGGCATTTAAATTTTTTTGAGCTTATTGTTGCGAGAATTGTCAGTAGTATAATAAAAAGCAAGAAAAGCCAATACTAATTTATAATCATGAAAATCACAATCATCACCCCCACATACAACTCCGTCAAAACTCTATCTCGCACAATAGACAGCGTCATCGCACAAAATTATGAAGATTTGGAATATATTATAATCGATGGAGTCTCAACAGATGACACAAAAAAAATCGTTCAAGAATATCAAAACAAAATCCACATTAAATTTGTTTCCGAGCCCGACAACGGAATTTATGACGCCATGAACAAAGGCATCAAAATGGCGACTGGCGATATCGTTGGTATTTTAAATTCTGATGATTTATATTACGACTCTGAGGTTTTAAAAACTGTAGCGACTGCTTTTGAAGATCCAACGATTGATGCTGTGTACGGTGATCTTAAATATTTTTCTGAAGACGTGAACAAAATTACTAGGTATTGGCGAGCTGGCGAATACAACGAAGCTAAGCTTGATAATGGTTGGACCATACCGCATCCTACCCTTTTTCTGCGTAAATCAGTTTACAGTAGCTGCGGACTTTTCAATACAGATTTTAAAATTGCAGCGGACTATGAGTTTATTTTCAGATTATTTAAAGTTCATGAAATAAATGCAAAATACATTCCACAAACTTTTGTTAAAATGTTTAATGGCGGAACATCTGGTAGTGATTTAAAACAACGCAAAATAGGCTGGGCAGAACTTAAAAAAGCTTGGACTATCAACGGCTATAAAATTCCTATTTTTTTTACATTGAGACGGGTGTTGTTTAAAATAAGTCAAATTATTAAGAGAAAATAAAAAAATAAATTACCACCTTGAACCATTTTTATTTACAGAATTATTATACAATTCTAGAATCTCGCTTTCGGATAAAGCTTTTTCAAAAAATAACAGGTCATCAATTTCCCAATTATCTTTATGTATTACCCAAGGGCCAGTATTATCAATAATAGGCCAGCCATTTATTGATTGGATAGTACTAACAACCATTGGGCTTGAATTATAATAAATGGATACTTTATTATTATACTCCACAGTAACAACAATGTGCCTCCAATCTGTACCCGCAAAAGGATTACCTATTCCGGATGATGATCTAAAATGTCTATCTTGATTAGTTGGCCATGTTCCCCTTCTCATTCTTACTAACAACCTTTGCCCATCAAGCCATGCTCCATTCGAGTCTGTATCACCTCTTCTTATCATAAACATTTCTCCGCTAGATGTCATTTTTGTTATTAAAAATGCTGCTGTAGAGGAATTATCAGGCTTCAACCAAAACGCAAATGTAAAATTGCCACCTTGCGGTCTAAGACTAACATTATCATTTAAGGTTAGGCTACTTCCAGATGTCTGTGGTTTCCAACCTTCACCTACAACGGCGTTCTGATTATATTGGGGACTAGTGCCAGAAAATTGCCAATTATTAGCACTATAATCAAGAATATTATTATCAAATGGAAGCCAAAATTCTAGATTACCTAAAAAAGATGGCTTCCATTGCAAAGAATAACTGAGGCTTGTCGTTCCAATTTCAACAGGTGGTAGATTGTACTCAATAGAATTAGGCGCAGTTAAAGCTAGCATCTGCGAATTAGGGTCAAGTGATAAATTATAGTCTGTAGAAGTAGCTGAATCTGATTGAGGGTCAAATGGTATTGTAGATAAATAATCTGGTACTAGATTATCTAGATTAATGCAGTTGTTACCTGTTTCTGATACCCCTTGTTTACATATGTCTGTTAGTGTTGATGATATTGTGCTTGTTGGCCAAGCTTTGTTATCTATATAATATTGATTGCCTGCACTATAGATAGCCTTAAGATCACTAGCCCGCTCAGTATTTCTCGCTTGGGCTAGTTGCCTTCCTGGGTTAATAGCGACGATTACAATTCCAACAAGAATTGCGATGATAGTGATGACTAATAGCATTTCTAGTAGAGTGAAGGCTTTTTGTTTAAATTTATAAATTTTATTCATCTTGATGATTAATAATATTATTATATCAGAATTCATTATTTAGTATTTAAACTTTTAAATCTTTGGTGGGAAGCAGTAAGGATTTCCTCCACCATTAGTTATGACAGAGCCGTTTTCCAATATGGGTGATACACCATTAAAAGCTGGCTTCCCTCCCTCAACCCACAGAAATAAATAATATGGCAGATCAAAAATTGATACGCCCCCACAGGTAATAATCTCTCCTGTTCCGGAAACGCCACTACCATTTTTGTATATTATTGGCCCTATTAAATCTACCCCAATTAAATTTCCGAGATTTCCAAACTTTTCTGTATATAATTCATCTGAATAATCATAATAATTTAGCGGTGGCATAAATTCTAGAAGGTAATCATCAATCGTATCCCCTAAGTTTGTAACACCAACATCGTTAGATGGTGGGTATACCCCATATTTTCGATGATATAATTCTAAAGCAATTGTGACCGTGTTAATATCCCCCAAAAGTCTTGATCTATTTGCCTTTCGCCTCGCTTCTTGGATATTAGCCAAGACGACCGCACTAAGCAACCCAATAATAGCAATTACAACTAATAGTTCTATCAATGTGAAGGCTTGATTATTAATATTCTTTTTCAATTTTTTATTTATTAATTGATTAACTAATATTCTATTAAAATTCATGTGAATGATTTTTAGTTCCTAATTTTTGGTATCAAACAATAATGGTTATACCCATTTTTACTAACGAATTTATCTGAAATATAACTCGTCTTAAAAAATGTTTCATCGTAGGTAAAAATATAATATGGCGCTTCTATTCCAGTTATTGCTCTGCAATTACTTGCCCCCCACCGGTCAGAATAAGAAATATCCTCAAAAAATTCAATAACCAAGGCAGAATAATTTATATTGTCATATGGAGGTAGATCATACTGCTTATCAAAAATTGTAGAGCCATAATTTGGATCATATTTAATATACCCGCCCTGGTCATCGAGAGTCATGGCTATAATATAATCAATTGGTGCTTGTACAATAGGATCAATACCGTTAGGCCAAATATCAGGACCCCAATTATCTCCCTGAGCCAACATCATATAATCACCACCATGATCTGCAACATACATTTCGATAGCTGTCATAATTTGATCTGTTTCTTGTATGAATTTTGACCATTGGGCTTTTTCTCTCGCAACATTTAAAGAAGTTAGCACAACAGAAGCCAGCAATCCAATAATCGCAATCACGACCAATAGTTCTATCAAGGTGAAGGCCTGATTATTAGAATTTTTTATTTTATTGGTTTTTTTAAATAATGACATAATCAATTAATGAAAAATTTATTTTTCTTACCTATTTTTAAATACTAGGTTTTAAACAATAGTTATTAGAAAAAGGGGCTGGTGGATTAGCCCAAGGTTCCTTAAAATCTTCAAGATCAATTTCTATTGATGTATCAAACACTGATAAAAAGTAAGGGGCAGTATCCTGATAACAACCGTGGAAATCATAATTAATAATGATTTCAATATTGGGAATATTGTTGAAATCCTCGTATCCTGGGCCATAATCGAGATATGTGACAATTCCTTTCCCATAATTTGGATTATAATCTATATAACCCAAAGGATCTAAATGATTTCTCACTAAAAATGCAAAGTTAATCATTGTTGCAGGATCTGTTTCATATGATGTTCCTGTAAAAACTCCTCCTTGCACTAAAGTCATATAATCTCCACCGCGATCAGCAACGTAGGTTTTGATAGCCTCCATAATGTCATAAGTTTCGGCAACGAATGCTATCCAGGCAGCATCATCTTCACTTAATCCTAAACTAATATCATCTAAATTATACTCGGTTGATTTTACTGCAGTTAGACCAATTGAATTTGTATTAGTATTTAATACTAATTGATAATCAGTACTAGTTGGTGATTGTGATTGAGGATCCTCTGGGATAGTAGACAAGTAATCTGGTACGAGAACATCCAAATTTATACAGCTATTATCTGTAATTCCATACTTACATACATCCTGAACTGTACCATCTAATCCTGTTGGCCAAGCTTTGTTATCTATATAGTATTGATGTACTGCAGAGTGGATAGCACGAAGGTCACTAGCACGCTCGGCGTTTCTTGCTTGGGCAAGTTGCCGACCTGGGTTAATGGCGACAATGACTATGCCAGCTAGAATTGCGATGATGGCGATGACTAACAGCATTTCTAGTAAAGTGAAGGCTCTAGAGTTTAAACTATTTTGTTTTAGTGCTTTTGTATATATTTTATGAGCCATGATTGTATATTGATTTTAATAATTATATTTATATTCATTATATCAGAAATGAGAATTTAAAAAAATTATAGCAATCCTAATATGTGGAGTAGAAAATCCTTGTATTTAATCCCGTGTTCCTCTAGAGAATAAGACATCAGAGAATCTTTTGTTAGCCATGGCAGAGAATTGGTTTCCAAAGCGTAAATTCCCCTTCTAGGATGAATTATAAAATCAGTTCTTGAATAATGTCGCATGTCCAAAACTTGATGGGCTTTGATCGCCAAATCTTGCAACTGTTTGCTTTCTTCTTTTGTAAAATTTCCAGGACATAATTTTTCAGCCAATAAAATTTCTTCGGCTGCTTGTAAATTATTTTCTATTTTCAATTCTTCAGAAACCGGTAATGTTAGATTTTGTAGTTGTCTTTTTAAGTCGTTATCGAAAAATAATTTTTGTTTTGGTTTACGAATTTCAATTGGAAATAATGGGTAATGTTTTTGACCTCGCATTTTATCAATGACAGAAACGGTGGCTTCTTTCCCTTGAATATATTCTTCTACGACAATTTTATCATTGCTTTGATAAACGCTTTCCATAGCATCTCGAAGAGACTTAAAATCTCTGGCTACCGAAACCCCATATGAAGAACCTTTATCAACGGGTTTTATAATGACCGGCATCACAAAATGATTAAAAATCAGAGAAGCCTGGAAATCAATTCCACCATCTGTTTCTGGCTTGGATAGAATTTTATAGACTGGGGTTTTAATTCCATTTTTTTCGTAATATTCTTTGGTTTTACCTTTATTCATTGATAAAGCGGCAGCGAGGGCCCTTGCTCCAGTATAAGGAACTTTTAATTGTTCCAGCAATTGCTGAACTTTTCCATTTTCGCCATATTCACCGTGCAGGGCGTTAAAAACTGCGTCGACTCCTTCGAGTGCTTTATATGGCTCCTTTTTAAGGCCAGAAACATACCAATCGCCATTTTTATCAACAATAATATCCAGAACATCGTGATCCTCGCCCAAAGAATCAAGAATATGTTTCCCAGTTTTTAAAGAAACATCATATTCGGCAGATGGTCCGCCACGTAAGATAGCAATTTTTTTTCTCATTTATCAATTAATTTTAACACTTTTTGCGAAAGCTTCTAATTTTTTTTGTGGATAAAGGAAATATGTCTTGCCATTTAGTGGTGTAATACGCTTTTTTCTAGAACGAATTCTCTGCGAAATTTTGGCAAAGTTACAAATTTAAAAAGCGGCTTTACGACTTTTTTGACGATAAAAATTAATAGCGAACCTGTGAGTTTCCTGGTTAATTTTTAGAATATCAATAGTGTGATTTTTTTTCATCTCTTGGTCGCCTAAAATTTCCTTTGGTTTATGGTTTTCATCCTTAACAACCGAGACGACCGAGATATTCGAAATATTACTCGGAAATGTTTTCAGGACTTTCTGAGCCACATTCAACTGACCTTTTCCACCATCCACAACAATTAAATTAGGTAACTGCCACTCGTCATGTTTTAACCTTCTAGTTAGAACCTCCTTTAAAGCTCCGTAATCATCCGCCGACTTTGCATATTTAATATTGAATTTCTTGTATTCGCTTTTTTCGTATTCGCCGTCTATTAAAACTGTCATCACCCCAACAGTATTAGTTCCAGCAAGGTGCGCAATATCATATGATTCGATTCGAAAATCATTTGTCAGGTAATTTCTTTCTGTGCTAATTAGTGAAATGTCGTTTATGTGCTCGACTGCAAAAATTTGTTTCTGGGTTTTGGCGGCTTTTTCAAAATTTTGTTTTTTGATGTGTTCTTTTAATTCTTTTTTAAGATTTTGGATGACGGTTTTCTTTTTTCCTTCAAAAAATAATTCAACACTTCTAATATTTTTTCGGTAATCTTTTTGAGTGATTTTTTCAGGATCAGGAATTAAGCCAATTTGAATATTTAAATTAGATGGTTTTTTATTATCATAGAAAGGAAATATTTTACGAATAATTTTCAGAGCTTCTTGCAACTGGGAATTCATTGGGAAAGGACCAAATTCTTTTTTAATTTTAATTAATTCTTTTTTTGAATTTTGTTTTAGATTGGAATTTTTAATCCTAATTTGATTATTTTCGTTTTTGATTTGGGTTAATTCCCTATTCCTGAAAATAAAAATTCTAGGAATATTTTCATCGGTTATAATTACTGAATTATAGCTTTTATTATCCTTTTCTTTGGTATTATATTTTGGTTGATGCTTTTTGATTAAATATGATTCAAGTAGCAGCGCCTCTAGAACAGTTTCAGTTTCTTTAAAATCAATTTTTCCGGCCTGAAAAACCATATCAACAATGGCTGGACCACGAGTTTTGATCAAGTCGCTTGCGAAATAACTTCTCACACGATCAGTCAAATTGGTGGCTTTTCCGATATACAAAATTTCTTTTCCTTTTTTAAAGAAATACACACCAGAGGATACCGGTAATTTTGTTTTTTTGAATTGATTAAAATTCATATTTTGTATTTAAAAATCTTATTCGTGATTTTTTTGGAATTTTTTGGTCTTTGCAAGAACTGGCTTCAGAAATTGGCCAGTATAACTTTCTTTCGCATCCGCAATTTGTTCTGGTGTTCCTTTGGCAACAATTTTTCCACCATTTGCTCCTCCTTCTGGCCCAATATCGATAATGTGATCAGCATTTTTTATCAAATCCATATTATGCTCGATCACTAAAACGGTGTTGCCGGCGTTTACTAGTTGCTGCAAAATCTCTATCAATTTTTTGACGTCTTCGTAATGCAGTCCGATTGTTGGCTCATCCAAAATATAAATAGTTTTTTGCAGGTGGGCCCTGTACAGTTCGCTAGAAATTTTCACACGTTGAGCTTCTCCGCCGGATAATGTTGTGGCTGATTGCCCTAATTCTAGATACCCAAGTCCAACATCAACCAAGGTTTTTAATCGATCATAAATAGCCGGGATGTCTTCGAAAAATGCTATGGCCTCGTCGATGGTCATTGAAAGAATATCGTAAATATTTTTCTTTTTATAGATTACTTCGAGAGTTTCTTTCATGAATCTTTTTCCGCTACAAACATCACACGGAACATAAACTGTTGGCAAAAAATGCATTTCAACAGCCACGTAACCATTACCCTGACACGCTTCGCAACGTCCTCCCTTCACATTAAAGCTGAATCGGCTTGGTTTCCAGCCGCGATATCTGGCTTCTTCGGTTTCAGCAAAAAGATCCCTAATAAAGGTCCAGGTGCCGGTATAAGTCGCTGGGTTTGAACGCGGAGTTCGCCCAATTGGAGATTGATCAATTAAAATAGCCCTGCTGATGTATTCAGTTCCTGTAATATCCTGACAATTAATTTTTTCATTGCTTCTGTACCTTCGATCAAATCGGGCACGTAAATTTTTATATAAAATTTCATGAACTAAGGTAGATTTTCCGGAACCGGAAACCCCAGTTACGGCGACAAATTTTCCTAACGGAATTTTAGTGCTTAGGTTTTGGATATTAAAAGCTGAGCCATTAGTTATTTTTATTTCTCCCTTATTTTGTGTTCGCCTTTCCTTTGGCATTCCGATCATTCTTTCTTCTCTTAAATAATCAACGGTGACTGAATTAAAATTATTTTTAGTTCCGGACATAATAGTATTCATGTCTTCGTTAACAATAATTTCACCACCATAAATTCCAGCTTTTGGTCCAATATCCACCAAATGATCCGCTGCAAAAATCGTATCTTCGTCATGTTCAACTACAATGATTGTGTTCCCAGCGTCTTTTAAATCTACTAGGGTTTGCACCAATTTCAAATTGTCTCGTGAATGCAGTCCGATTGTTGGTTCGTCCAAAACATAAGTAGCACCAACTAGCCCTGAACCAAGCTGTGAGGCCAAGCGAATTCTTTGTGATTCTCCGCCAGACAACGTGTGAGCTCGTCTATCCAGGGTTAAATACTCTATTCCAACATTGAACATAAATTTAAGTCTTTCTTCAATTTCCTTCAAAACAACTTTGGCAATAGTTTGTTCGTTTTCTGTTAGGTCGAGATTCTTGAAAAATTCAATTGAATCAGTGATAGACATGGTGGTCACGTCTAGAATACTATATCTTTTTTTATTTGAAAATAAGAAAACATTCAGAGCTTCTCTTCTTAGGCGTGCACCATGGCAAACATCGCAAGGCTCTTCAGAGAACAGATGTTTTGTTCCAAGCCCGTTACATTCTGGACAAGCTCCGTGTGGTGAATTGAATGAAAATAGCCTCGGTTCAATTTCAGGAAATGAAAAGCCATCATAAGGACACATAAAATTTGATGACATTAATCTTTCTTCGGTTTCGGTAATAATTTTAATTAGACCGTTTGATTCCTGGATTGATCTTTCGATGGCGTCAGACAATCTTTCAATGATGGCATTTTCTTTATTTTTAATTTCTGAAAGGAAAAATTCGTCGATCATTATATCGATATCATGCTTTTTATTTTTCGCGAGGATAATTTTGTCTCTTAATGAATAAACTTTCCCATCAATTTTTGCTCTGTCGTATCCTTTGGCTAGAAAATCGTAAAGCAATTGATAGTATTCACCTTTTCGGCCAACAACTACAGGAGAATAAAGGGCGACCTTACCTTTTGAAACTTCTACTCCCATAACTTTTTTGGCAGTATTATCAATTTTTAACCCCTTCACAAAATCAACGATCGTATTTAAAATTTCTTCTTTTGAAAGTTTCTTGATTTCACGATCACAAATTAAACAATACGGTTTTCCAACTCGGGAAAAAAGGATTCGCAAATAATCGTAAATTTCTGTAATCGTTGCTACCGTTGATCGAGGATTATTAGAACGGGATTTTTGATCAATTGAAATAGCAGGGGAAAGACCGATGATTTCGTCAACATCCGGTTTTTGCATTTTATTTAAAAACTGTCTAGCATAAGCCGACAAGGATTCAACATACCTTCTTTGCCCTTCTGCAAAAATTGTATCGAACGCAAGTGATGATTTTCCCGAACCTGATAGGCCAGTAAAAACAATCATTTTGTTACGAGGAATTTCAAGACTCACATTTTTTAAATTGTGAGTTCGGGCTCCCCTGATAATGATTGATTCATCTTTTCTTTTAGAATTTTTTTGGTCTTTATTCATTTGTTTTTTGGTTTGATTTTAAATAGTTCTCTTATTTCATCCCTTAAAATAGCGGCGGTTTCAAAATCCATAATTTTAGCAGCGGCATTCATTTGCTTCTCCTTTTGCCTAATAACCTTCTCTGGATTCTGTTCATACTTCAGCTTATCAATATTTAGCAAAGTTTCAACTGTTTTCTGATGTTCAGTTTGCATTTGATCAGTGATGTCGCTAATGGCTTTAATGATAGTTTTCGGTGTAATATTGTGCTTTTTATTATAAGCGATTTGGACGTCACGACGATCGTTAGTGATTTTTAGAGCTTTTTCAAGCGAATTAGTTAGATGATCAGCATACAAAATTACTCGACCATCGATATTTCTCGCGGCTCGTCCGATCGTTTGGATCAGAGCTGTTTCGGATCGTAAAAATCCTTCTTTATCAGCGTCCAAAATCCCGATCAAAACTACTTCCGGCATATCAAGCCCTTCTCGCAACAAATTAACTCCAACCAAAATATCGAATTCCCCTTTTCTAAAAGCTGAAATGATTTCAATTCTTTGAATTGTTTTGATTTCACTGTGCAAGTATTCGGCCTTGATTCCCTTTTCTTTCAGATATTCCGACAAGTCTTCGGCCATTTTTTTAGTTAAAGTAGTAGCCAAAACTCGACCTCCCTTTTTAATAGTTTTTTGCGCTTCTTTTATAAAGTCCTGAACCTGACCTGGATATTTTCCTTTTTCAATTATTGGCTTTACTTCTACTACAGGATCAAGTAAACCGGTCGGTCGGATAATTTGCTCGGCAATATTTTGACTATTTTCATATTCGTATTTTCCCGGTGTCGCAGAAGTAAAAATCGCTTGGTTAATTCTGTCGTCAAATTCGTGAAATTTTAGAGGGCGATTGTCTTTGGCGCTCGGTAAACGAAAACCATAATCGACCAAAGTTTTCTTTCTAGAAGCGTCCCCTGCGAACATCCCGCCGATCTGCGGAATCGTCACGTGAGATTCATCAATAACTGTTAAAAAGTCTGGGATTTTTATTTCCTTGCCGTCCTGTTCGATAATTTTATGAGGAAAATATGAAAGCAACGAATTAGATGGCTCGCCAGCAATTCGCCCATCAAAATGCCTCGAGTAATTTTCGATGCCGTTGCAATATCCAACCTCACGAATCATGGCGACGTCATATCTAGTTCGTCTCTTTAGTCTTTCAGCTTCAAGCAATTTTTCCTCTTTTTCAAATTTAGCGAGCTGTTGTTTCAATTCGGCCGTAATTTTTTTGATAGCATTATTAATTACTTTTTCATCGGCGATAAAATGTTTTGCCGGAAAAATATAAAAACTTTCAACATCCATTTCTTCGATCCTCATTGTAATACCATTAATTTTTTGGATGTTTTTCAAAATATTTCCATCGAAATTCATGGCCAATAAATATTTTTCTGACACCGGCATCAGTTCAAGTTTATTTCCAACCACCCGAAATGTTCCTGGATTAAGATCTGCATTTGTTCTTGTATAATGAATATTCACCAACTTTCGCATTAATTCCTGTCGAGAAATTTCCATTCCCTTTTCAATTTTTAAATTTACTTTTTCATATTCCTCTGGAGAACCCAGACCGTAGATACAAGAGACTGACGCGACAATAATTACATCCTTCCTGGTTAGAAGTGCCTGGGTCGATGCGTGGCGAAGTCTTTCGATTTCAGCATTAACCATCGCTTCTTTTTCGATATAGGTATCCGAACCTGGCATATAAGCTTCTGGTTGATAATAGTCGTAGTATGAGACGAAATAGTGCACCGCATTGTCTGGAAACAATTCACGAAATTCCTGGGCAAGCTGAGCAGCCAAAGTTTTATTATGAGCAATAACCAAAGTTGGTTTTTGAACCTGCTCAATCACGTTAGCAATCGTAAAAGTCTTTCCAGAACCAGTCACACCAAGTAATGTCTGTTTTTTAAGGCCTTTATTCAAACCAAGAACCAAGGATTTCACTGCTTTCGGTTGATCCCCAGCCGGCTTATGTTTTGAGACTATTCTGAATTTTGACACTTTACAAGTGTAACTTTTTGTGGCGTTTTGTCAAAGATTAATAATAGATTAGTTATAGTATCTAAAAATAAAATTTATCTAATACATCTGAGACTACGGTTCTGATCTTTTGTTGCCATAACACTAGTTGAACCTAAAGCTGTACTTAATAACCATGATGTTGTAAGTGGATTACCATAAGGATTACCATTGGTTTCAGATGAAGTCCAATAACCACTTGTTGTAAAAATTAGCGCACCAAACTCGTTCCATCCCTCCTGCAATTCTGAACCTGATGGTAAATACCAATCTGTATACCCGTCTTCATCTAGATTATAACAATACTCTGCAGCAGGAAAAGAACCGTCAAATGTCATTATGGTTTTAGTATTAAATAAACCGTCTGTAGAACTTTGTGCACCAGTTGCAATATTTGTAGGTCCCCAAGTTTTTGTTGTTTGCTGTGACCAACAAAGTTCGTTCGCAGGATCACCACAAGGAGTTACGATCTCAACTTCTTGTAAATCATATTCAGTAGAATTAACAGCTAGAACATTAGCAGTTTTAGTGGTTGGGTTTATACCAATTCTGTACAAAGTACCCGCCGCACTAGCCTGAGGGTCTTCTGGGACAGCAGATAGGTAGGTTGGTACTAGTGATGACTCCAAATCAAGACAACCTGATGTTTCCCCTGAACGACAGACCTCCAACATAGTTCCATCTATTTCTGTCTGACCAAGGCCGGCAGGCCACGCCTTGTTATCAATATAATATTGTTGTACTGCAGCATGTAACGATCTTATATCGCTCCACCTCTGACTATTCCTAGCTTGGGCTAATTGTCGACCAGGGTTAATCGCAACAATGACGATTCCGGCAAGGATTGCAATGATGGCAATAACTAATAACATTTCTAATAATGTGAAGGCTCTGTTTTTTTGATTATAATTTTGATTTCTCATATCAATATATTATATCATCCAAGCCTAGGAATGGTTCATTTTATGCACAAATAATTTATTTTAGGTAATCACCCAACCATTCCTCTTTGAACTCATTAAATCTTCCATTAATAAAATAACTATCTCATACAATTCACATCTAGTGGGTTGGTTTTCGTAGAAATAGAAATTCCATTATTAAATAAATTTTGTACCTGAGTTGAGTTAATTTCTGTTGAAGAAAAATTAATTCCAGTGAATGTCATAGTGGTGCCAGTGGCATTAGCTGCAGAAAAAAATTGATTGATGGCAGGTAAATAGTAGTCATTATAACCCCCATCCACTAAATCATAACAATATTGGGCAGCTGGGAACGATTCGCCCCTTGCAACCAACAACTCAGTATTTTGTCTTCCGTTATTTGAGCTAGCTGATCCTGCAAGTAAAACAGATGGGCCCCAGGTAGTTTGGCCCCTCACTGAAGCCCAACATCTCTCATCAGCCGGGTTACCACATTCTGTAATAATTTTAACTTCTTCTAAATCATATTCAGTAGAATTAACCGCTAGCACATTAGGAGTCTTTGTAGTTGGATTGATTCCAATTTTATATAAAGTACTTACAGCACTAGCCTGAGGATCTTCTGGAATAGCAGATAGATAATCTGGCACCAATGCAGATTCTAGATCAAGACAACCAGATGTCTCTCCTGAGCGACAAACATCTAGCATAGTTCCGTCTGCTTCTGCTTGATCAAGACCTGCTGGCCATTCTTTATTATCAATATAGTACTGCTGAACGGCTGAATGTAGTGACCTAATATCGTTCCACCTCTGACTATTCCTAGCTTGGGCTAATTGTCGACCAGGATTAATGGCAACAATGACAATTCCAGCTAGGATTGCAATGATGGCAATAACTAATAACATTTCTAGTAATGTAAAGGCTCTGTTTTTTTGATTATAATTTTGATTTCTCATATCAATATATTATATCATCCAAGCCTAGGAATGGTTAATTTTATGCACAAATAATTTATTTTAGGTAATCACCCAACCATTCCTCTTTGAATTCACTAAATCTTCTTTTCAAGATAGATTGCCTCATTTTTTTAACTAAATTCACTATGAAAAATAAATTGTGCTGAGTCGCAAGGGTGCCAGCCAACATTTCATCAGCCCTAAAAAGATGAGCTAAGTAGGCTTTGGTATAATTTTGACAGGTATTACAAGCGCAGTCTGCATCAACCGGACTAAAATCATTTTTGAATTTTTGATTCTTTAAATTTATTTTCCCATGATTCGTATAGACCTGACCATTTCGTCCAATCCGTGTCGCCGCCACACAATCAAACAAGTCGCAACCATTTTCTACAGCCATGAACAAATCCTCGGGCTCACCGATTCCTAGTAAATGTCTAGGCTTGTCTTCAGGTAGGATTTCATTCACCCACTTAACGGCTTTACTCATATCAGTTTTGGCAAAACTGCCACCAATCCCAAACCCATCAAAACCAACTGATTCGCCGTTTTGGTTTTCAATTTTTAAATTTGCTAAAAACTTTGCTGAATTTTTGCGAAGTTCTTCGTGGCGACCGCCCTGAACTATTCCAAACAAAGCCTGTCTTTCGCCTGTTCTTTTAAAATAATCAGTGTCCTTAGAATTATCTAGATGATATTTCAATGATTGTTTGGCCCAACGATGTGTCCGGTCCAGCGACTCTCTCTGATAGAAAACCGATTCGTTCGGTGAAGTGCATTCATCAAAAGCAAAAATTATATCGGCACCAATATTATTTTGAATTCCGATTGATTTTTCTGGAGTGAATTCGTGTACCGACCCGTCAATATGAGACCTGAAAACTACTCGGTCTTCAAGAACTTTTGCGGGCTCGAAATTTTCTGGAATAAAACCCCTTTCTGCTCGACTACTTTCAGTTATTGAATTTAATAATTTCGAAGGATCTTCTTCGGCAGTGACTTTGGTGATATTTTTTCCAAAAGCCGCACCCAAGGAAAAAACCTGGAACCCTCCAGAATCTGTCATTGTTGGCCCTGGCCAATTCATAAATTTATTTAGACCACCTGCTTGTCTAACAATTTCATCCCCTGGTTGCAAATATAAATGGTAAGTGTTAGCCAAAACTACTTGAGCTCCCAATTCGGAAACGTCTTCAGGTTTAAGGGCTTTGACAGTCGCCTTGGTCCCAACAGTCACGTAGGCAGGGGTCAAGATTTTTCCGTGAGGTGTTTTTATGACACCTGCGCGGCCCAACTGATTTTTTATTCTTTTTTTAATTCGAAACTTCATTTGTTTCAGTTGATTTTTCAACTGCCATTAATTCCACTGCAAAGTATAATGTGGCTTTTGGAGGAATTACTACCTGACCCGCCGGAGTCACAATTCCATTATCTCCATATGCTAGGTCTGAAGGAATAATCAAATTTCTTTTTTCACCAATTTTCATATTTAAAATTCCTTGTTCCCATCCAGGAATAACTTGTCCGATTCCTAGAATAAATTGGATTGGCTCACCTCTAGGAATAGAACTATCAAAAACTGTCCCGTCTTCTAATTTTCCGGTGTAATGCACTGATACAACATCGCCATTTCCGGCCTGCAATCCAGAACCTTCACTAATAACTTCAATTTTTAGACCAGATTCCTGATTAATATTTTGGTTAGCTGGTTCACCTTCTAAATTCTGATCCACTTCAATATTTTCTTCGTTTTGATTTGTCATATTATTTATTTCATTAAGAATGTCACTACTTTTTTCACTGTTTTTATTAAAGTAAATAAAACCTGCTATTAATGCGATTATCGATATTACATAATATTTTTTCATATATTTAATTTTTAATGGCTAGTTCTTACTTTGGCATTTTTAATAATTTCTATTACCTCATCAAGACTATCTGTAATAGTGTAAAGATCAAGATCCTGAGCATCAATTTTTTCTTCAGCAAGTAATTGTTCTTTGATAAATTTATCAAGTGGTTGCCAATACTTGGTGCCTATAAGTATAACCGGCGTCTTCTCAACCTTCTTAGTTTGAACCAAGGTTAAAATTTCGAATAATTCATCTAGAGTACCATAACCTCCAGGGAAATATACATAAGCCTCGGCAGAAAAAGACAATGTCACCTTTCTAGCAAAGAAATATTGAAATTCCAAATGATTTGTTAAATATGGATTTACGACATGTTCTGTTGGTAATTTAATTGTCATTCCAAAGGATTTTCCTCCAACTTCGAAAGCTCCCCTATTAGCTGCTTCCATAATACCCGGCCCGCCTCCTGTAACCACAGAATACCCTATATCTTTCACAATTCTTTGACCTAATTCTCTGGCTAATTTATAGTCCCCCTCTATTTCAAGTGTTCTTGCAGATCCAAAAACAGTAACTGATTTGTGGTTCTCTTTTACAAAGTGAAAACCTTCAGTAAATTCCTTGTCGATTCTATCTAGTCTATTTTCTATCTCATCGTTAATCTTTTTTAAAGTAAGAATTTCTGGTTGAGTATATTTTCTTGGTCTATTATCCATTTGGTTATTCATTTTTTTATTAATTAATCTATTAAATTTAAATTTTGAAATTTGTCATTCCGTATCATTTACAATATCACAAGGATAACATATTTGTTAAATAATTTTAAACTAAATCTAAAACACGGAATCGGATGTTAAAAATCAAGGTTATCCAAGGCTGATTCCCTGATAGCCTGGCTAATTTTCTCTTGAACCAATGGTGGATTAGAAATACCTTTGATAACAAAACTATCGTCAGACCCAGCAGTTCGAACAATAATATCTCCATAATTTAACATGGTTGGTATAACGCCATCAATTTTATATGTAACATCCTGGATTCGGTTTAGGTTTAAGATTGAAATTTCTCTTTTAAATAAGGCGTGCTGTTCGATGTCGATGATTCTTTTATTAGTTATAATCCAAACGTCGAGATAATAACTAACCCATAAAATATTTCCAACCAGCCACAGCATCAAAATCCAACCGGAATAAAAGAAAGTGAAAAACCAAATAAAGTTTAAGAAATTTAATTGAGACCCAAAATCTAATCCCAGCAGAAAAAATAATAGAACGAACGGAAGAATAGAAAAAATAATAATCAAAATAATTTCAACTACAAAGAGCAGCCAATGTTTTCTAACTTCAAATATAAAATGTTCGTCCTTATCAAAATTAATCATGTTATTTTACAAATTTAAATATTCCGTGCTTTCTAGATAATTATTTTTTCTAAGATTATCTTCATAATAAACAATTGAAACTAACATTGTTAAAATAAGTAAAATCGCTACTAACCAAAAGATTACTTTTATTGCAATTTTTGGATTATTCCTGATTCCATAATATTTCCAGTGATGTTTTATACTGAAGGAGAAAAAAAGAAACACCAATATGAAAATAATTAAAAAACCCCACAATAATTCTGCTGGTATTTTCAGAAATAAATCATTAAACATTTGTTTGATTATAACATTTTATTAAAATAATTGAATAGTTTAGAAAGCTTTCTCCTATAACAAGCTTGCTAATAATTCATTTATGTATTAATCTAGACACTGGTTTGTACATGTGTTTCAATACAAGATCGCCAAGGAGGCAAAATGGACAAGACGAGGGCGCAGAGACATGCAATGAGGGTGATCCTTAGGGATGTAAACAACCTGACGCAAAAGATTGACGTCAACGACTTTATCAGGAGCGTTTCGCACCGAATTGATGAGGGCTATCAAGATAGCCAACATAGTAGCAAAATCTACACCCAGGGCCATAAACACCTTAAGCGATTACGAGAATGACGAAATAAGAACTCCACCCTGCACGGGCTGGGGTTCTTTAATTTTAGATTAGTAAAATTATTTTTTTTAGGTTAGAATACAATAACTAAAAATATAATCACGAAATAAAAATGAATTACTTAGTCTTTGACATAGAAACTACCGAAGCTGTTGGACCAGGAGAAATAACTGATTTGGAAATATCAGTTGTGTCCGTCTATACTTCAAAGGATAAACAAATTAAAAGTTTTACTACCCAAGATCTTGGAAAAATGTGGGAGCTTTTTGAAAATACAGATGTCATTATTGGTTACAATAGTGAACATTTTGATATTCCAATTTTAAATAAATATTACCAAGGTGATTTGTGCCAAATTAAAAGTATCGACTTATTAAAATCAATCAAGGAATCATTCGGACGTCGTGTAAAATTAGATGATATTGCAAAAGCTACCTTAGGTAAGAAAAAAATTGCAAACGGCCTACAAGCAATTGAATGGTGGAAAGAAGGAAAACTGGATGAAATAAAAAAATACTGTGAAGAAGACGTTTTGATCACAAAGGACATTTTCGAGTACGCTTGGAAAAATAAAAAGCTACATCTTGTTAATTATAATGGAGAAAAAATTGATATCAAAATTGATACGACTGATTGGGATAAAAAAGATAAAAAATCAATTACCTTTTCTATGGGTTTTTAAATTAAGATAAAGCTGACAAGGAAATCAAGCAAAGTAAAATAGAATAATTATCAAAGATAATATTATTCGGTAATACGCAAAAATCTTTAAACTATGATTTTGCAAATATTTAATTAAATAGTGGATCACCAAAATCCCAATAATAAACGAAATTATTGACCCCACTAATAATGGTTCTAGAGCTTCTTGATTTGGATTAGTTAGCCAAATATCAAACAATTTCTTTAATCCTGAACCCAATAATACCGGCGCCGACAAAATAAATGCGTACCTAACAGCGACTTCCCTTTTTAAATTATTAAAGAAACCTCCGGCAAGAACCATCCCGGATCTAGACATTCCAGGAATAAGCGCTAGGGCCTGAAATAAACCAATATAAAAACCTTTTTTTACTGATAATTCTTCTCTGTTTTTTTTAGCTTTGTATAAATATTCTGATAATAACATTATTAATGCGCCGACAGATAGAGAGGTGGCTACTAATAGTGAGTCCCTCATAATACTATCCATTACACCCTCAAATAAAATTCCTAAAATGACTGCTGGGAGAGTCCCGATTATGATCGCTTTAAGAAATAAATTATTCTCTTTTGAATCTGGCTTTCTAAATATAAATTTAAAAAATGATATTACGAGCTTTATGAAGTCGCGTCGAAAATAAACTAAAATTGCTAACGTGGTTGCAAGTTGCAAAACAGCATCAAAAGCTAGGCCGCTTGAATCATTAATATGTAGAATATCTCGAGCTAAAATCAGATGACCGGAAGAAGAAATAGGTAAAAATTCTGTCACAGCCTGAACTGCCCCTAGGATAATATAATTATAAAAATTTACAAACATGTTATAATAAAAATTGTATCATAAACTCATGAATAAAACAGAAAGAAAAATTATTATCAGTTTCCTGACCATTGGTCTAATTTTATCGATTGGGATAGTTGCCTATAGAAATAACTGGTTCTCAAATGAAAAAACTCTAACAACCGAAGAGTTGGAAAATCCAGATGTTGACAGAATTGTTATAAACGAAAAGAAAATAAAAATTCAACCTATAACTGACCAGGATCATATTCTTGGGAATCCAAATGCGGCCTTAAAAATCATTACTTATTCTGATTTCGAATGTCCTTATTGTGCAGAGTTATTTTTAAACATGGATCAAATTTTGGAGCTTTACGGTATGACAGGAAAAATTGCCTGGGTTTACCGACATTTTCCTATTAACCAAGTAGAGGATTCAACCAGCCTACAATTATCCTTAGCCTCAAAATGTCTTGCTGATGTTGGCGGCGGAAATAATTCTAGTAAAATTTTCTGGGATTTTGCAAAGGAAGTTTTTACTGCTGAAACCGATATCACAGGCACAGTTAATCTCGGATTAATTTTATCTCGATTGGAATTTTCTCGAACAGATTACAACAAATGCATGGGGGATAAAAAGTATGAAGCCGCAATAGCAAAAGATATAGAAGACGGTCTTAGCTTGGCTAAAGAAGATTCAGACTTCGGGACACCGTATAACATTATCTACTTTCCAGATGGAAATCACCAAATTATTTCTGGTTCCATTAGTTACGATCAGCTGATTGAAATAGTTGAATCTATTGAATAAAGCCAAAAAGGCTTCACGCTTTTATTTCGAGTTTTGGCTGCGATATTAGTTTTTGGCAAATATAAATTAATACCGTCAGTTAATTTTTATTTTCTGAATAATTGGTTAAGGTAAAACCAAATTCTAACCATCGCAAAGGTATCCTGCTTGCAATAGATTAATAGGTTTTTATAAATCTCATCAGATTCTTCGGCCGGAACTTCTCCAGAAACCATTTTACCCCACATTTTGTTTGCATCTGCTCCGTTATTAATTGCCAAATTTTTGTATGACAAATCTGGGGCAATCACAGGTAAAACTTTTTTAATTGAAGCGCTTCCCAAAAACTTAGGATCAACGTACATCCCTTTAGAGAAAATTTCTTTTAGATCAATAATTCGATCATTCATTAGGTTCATAAAATCTTTTTTTATTGGATTCAGAACGCCAAGTTCCCTATTCCTCCCCATTTCAAACGGCTTGTGCCAGACAAGGATAGTGCCGTCTTGATTGGTTATATGATTAGTTAATGACTCAGTTATATCTGTTGATGGGTCAAGTTGTTTAGAAGCCAGAAATTCAAAATGTTTTATATTTGTATCTAACCATTCTAGATCAGCATCTTCTGGTGGCTCATTTTCAAGAACATGCAAGGAGTATTGAAAAACAATATTTTGATATGGTTTATATCCATCGAACCACGGAATCGCAGGAAGATAACTTTCGTAATCTAAAAAATAAATTGGATATTTAATTTCTGATAGAAATTCTTCTATTTGTTCCATGTCCTTGATTGGTTTATTTTTCTTGGCAGCGACAACTTGCAAAGACTGGTTATCAGATAACGCAAATCCTTCGGGAACATCCTCGATTGCTAGGATATTTTCTTCTACTAAAAAATTTAACTTCTTTTTTGAAATTCTAGTTATATCATGTACTGCATAATCAGGAACATCTGGGTTTGAGTAATTAAAAGTTGTGCAATGGTTCCCTTCACTTCTAGTCCGAAAGCGACATTGGCAATATTTTTCTTCCGGTCCATTTAAATAATCAATCATTAAATCCATTTCCTCTTTGACAGAATCTGCAATTTCCAAAATTTCGTCTGTCACATATTCGATTTTAAAAAGTTGATGATAATTAATTTCACCATCCTTTATGAAATCCTTGTTTAAAAAAATAACACCAACTTGATTGATTTTTAAACCAGCTAGTTTGCAAATATTATATTGGAAAGCCAAATCATAAATATGATTGTTAAATTTTTCTTTCTTAATTTTAGTAGTGGCTTTTACCTCTAGTAAATCCCAGGCTTCAGCTTCGTTATTCCATTCTAGAACATCCGTCCTAATATAATATTGATTGACCTTAATAGCAGCCTGAAATAAAAAATCAAACACGCGGTTATCCATGTGGTATTTTGTTTCTGCCACTGCGACATCTTGGTCACCATCGATTAAAACACCATTCGTAAATAGATTCCTAGCCTCCGCATCAACAGCCTGACCTTCCTTAACAATTTCCAATTCAAATTCAGAAAGCGGCATCTGCTTAAATTCATCAGGCCGATTTTTTAAAAGCCATAGATTTTTACGGCAAAACCTGAAATTAAGATAGTCTGTTTTAGTGATTTGTAAATTTCGCATAGTAAATATTTTTATAAATAGAGGATTGTTTCATTTTATCATTAAATGAATAATCTGCCTCGGAGTGAGAGTCTACTCCTAGCATTCTTAGTTATTTATCAATGTTTAATCGCCTTTAGTAATTCCTCAATTTGTCAGCGTCTTTGTGTTGGCGAATTTTTTCGTGGGCTTTAGCTTCGATTTGTCGGATTCTTTCTCGAGTGACGCCAAATTTTTTACCAACTTCTTCTAGGGTATGTTGAACACCATCATGGAGACCGTGTCTCAACTCCAAAATTTCTCTTTCTTTGTCGCTTAGTTGACTTAAAATATTTAGGACCTGATCACGTAAAATTCTTCTTGAGGCATCCTGATCTGGTGAAGAAATTTTATCATCAGCCAAAAAATCTCCTAAGGTTGATTTTTCTTCTCCATCATCACCAACTGGTGATTCGAGTGAAACGGTATTTTGATCGATTTTTTCAATAGTATAAACTTTTGCTAAATCCAAATCCATTTCAACAGAAATTTCTTCAGGCATCGGTTCTCGTCCTAAATCTTGGGACAATCGTCTGTGAACTTGTTTATATTTCGCAATCGTTTCAACCATATGAACAGGAACACGAATCGTTCGGGACTGATCAGCAAGGGCTCTTGTAATCGCTTGCCTAACCCACCAGGTAGCATAAGTTGAAAACTTGTAACCTTTAGTCCAATCGAATTTTGAAACAGCTTTAAACAATCCAAGATTTCCTTCCTGGATCAAATCAAGCAAAGTTAAATCTGGACTTCTACCAACATATTTTTTAGCAATAGAAACTACCAATCGTAGGTTGGCTTTTGCTAATAAGTTAATAGCTTCTTCGTCCCCCGATTCAATTCTTTTTGCTAAATCTTTTTCTTCATGCGCTAAAATCAAAGGATATTGCCCAATTTCTTTTAAGTACATTTGGATAGAGTCATATTGAGATGGATTTTTTCCATATAAATATCTCTTGGTATCTTCTTCTTTTTCAACTTCTAAAAAGCCTCCCCCTTCTAAAATATCAACACCGGCAGTTTCAAATAGTTCATACAAATCCCCTAAAAATTCAATATTGATTTCAATGTTTGGGAATTCTTTCAAAATTTCATCATATGTAATGAAACCTTTTTTCTTGCCCTTAGCTAAAAGACCATCAGCCTTGTTTTGCCATTCAAACTTTTTGGCAGCATTTTCTTTCTTCCCAGATTTTACAGGTTTACTTCCAGTCGATTTTTTTGATTGTTTTTGTGATGATTCTTTCGTAGATTTTGCACCCGTCTTCATGGAAATCTTCTTATTATTTGCCTTTGTTTTTAAATCTGATTTACTAGATAATTTTGACACAGATTTTAGAGCAGTTTTTTTATTTGACTGGGTTACCTTTTTTTTAACATCGTTAACTATTTTTTTCTTGTCTGTTGTTTTTTTAATATTTTTTGTATTAGTTGATTTACTTTCCTTTTTACTGACCAAATTTGGTTTAGTGTTCTTAGCTTTTTGATTTGTAGCTTTTTTATTTTTTGTTGAAACTTTTTTAGAAGTTTTTTTGTCTTTATTATATTTTTTTGTACTTTTTTCAGCGTTATTCTTTGACATATAATACTATTTTTTATTATATAAAATTCTTTTAATAAATGAAAGTAAGTTTTGCAAACCAGTTAACTTAATTTATTTATTTTTTTCGAAATTTCATCAATTTTTTGGAGAATTTTTTCAGCTTCAATATTTTTATTTTCTATCTCAGCCTGATTTAATTTTTGTTTTTGTCTTTCCCTTTCTTGATTTAATGATTTTAATTTTAGATTTGTAAGTAAATCGGTAATATTTTTAACCATTTCTTCCTTAATGTGTTTTGTTTTATTGTCATACATTTTTTCCGTGTTGAATATTAATTCATTTTTGTGACTAATTAATAAATTTTCAATTTCAGAAAATCTCGTCGCACCTAAAACATGTTTTATTTCCCCTTCAAATTCTTGAATTTTTATGACCGGTTCTTTAACTGATTGCTGCCAAAATAAAATTCCAAATAACTGTTCTTCTACCTTTGACTGTGATTTCAAATTTTCACTTCTTTTACTTTTTTGATCCCCATCAAATTTAAAGTTATTTTCCGATACCAAATCACTTACTGTGGCATTTTCTATTTGGTGGTCTTCTCCGATTTTTATTTTTGCAGAGAATTTTTCCAACTCTTTCTCAATTGATTTTTCAGAAACATTTAATTTTGAGTGGATTAAATTAATGAAATATGATTGCTCGATACTATTAGCCATATTTCCTAGATAAGGAACTAATTCGTCCAAAATTAATTTGCTCTTTTTCCTAGGGTCAGATTCATTTTGAATCGCATCAATCGAAATTTCAATAATATGCTTCGAATTTTTAACTACTTCCTTCCATATTTCTGGGTCTCTCAAGATAATATCGGCAGGGTCTTCGTCTTGTGGAATCTGTGCTATTTTTACATTCATCCCAAGCGCCAAGGCCATTTGCCAGGCTTTTTTAGAGGCTCGGAACCCAGCACCATCAGAATCGTAAGCAATAACTAAATTTTCAGAAATCCGATTAACTAATTCCAATTGATCTCTAGTTAAAGCCGTCCCAGAAGATGCGACTGTATTTTTATAACCAACCTGATGAGCCATTATTAGATCAACCTGACCTTCAACTAGAATTGTGAAATCAAATTTTCTAATATTATTTTTAGCCCTATCAAATCCGTGTAGGATGTGAGATTTACTAAACAAAACAGTTTCCGGACTGTTCAAATATTTAGCGGTCTTATCATCCTGATTCCCGAACACTCGTCCAGTAAAAGCTACAGGTTCGCCTGAGGAATTGAAAATTGGGAAAATAATTCTACTCCTAAAGCGGTCATAATATTTACCAGAATCTCCTTTTTTGATTAGGCCTACCTTTTCAAGATTTTGACCTGAAAAACCCTTTTTGGTTAGGAATGAATATAAATTATCCCACCCCTCTCCTACAAATCCAATCCTCCAATCTTTCACAGATTCCTTTGTTAACCCCCTACTCTGTAAATATTTCTGGGCTTCCAAATTCTTTCCGAGATTCCCTTCAAAAAAAACGGTGGCTTCTTCTAGAATTTTTTTCAGTAAATCTGTTTCACTTTTTTCCTTGAATGATTCATTGCTCAAAATTATCCCAGCGCGGTCAGCTAGATTTTTTAGGACTGTCTTAAATTCAAGCCCTTCAAATTCCTGAACGAAGGAGAAAATATCCCCATTCGCGCCACAACCAAAGCAATAATAATTTTTTCTTTCAGGTGAAATCACAAAAGAAGGTGTTTTTTCATTGTGAAAAGGACATCTTGCTTTGTAATTTTTTCCAGCCTTTTGGAGATTGATATAAGAACCGACAACTTCTTCAATACTGAGCCTTTCCTTGATTTTTACAATATCATCTTTGCTCATTTAATTTGAAATTAAACTATTAATCTGAAACCTTCACCTGCCTAGTAAGTCCTGCTATCGTGGTTTTCTGCTTCAAATCTTTCTGCTAATTCTTTTTCAATCGCTTCTACGGCCTTATATTTTTTACTTCCCTTGAATCCAGTTCCTGCAGGGATCAATCTACCCAAGATCACATTTTCTTTTAATCCTGTTAACTCATCTTCAATTCCCTTTACTGCTGAATTAATCAAAATTTTAGTAGTGTGTTGGAATGATGCTGCTGACAAGAAGCTCTTTCTGGTTAAGGAAACTTCTGTAATACCCAAAATAATTTGGGAGTAATCTGCTGGTACTCCTCCATTTTCTTTAACAATACTATTTGCTTTTTCAATATCAATTTTAGATACAATATCGCCAGTAGTATATTTTGTGTCTCCTCCTAAAACAACTTTTACTCTTGAGAACATTTGTCGAATGATAACTTCGATGTGTTTTCTTGAAACCGGTTCTCCTTGTAGTTCGTAAATTTTGTTAATTTCGTGAATAATATAATTTTCAGTTTTTTGCTTTCCACCGTATTTGAACAAGTCAGATAAATCAGCAGAACCATCAGTCAATAATTGACCAGCTTCTACTTTTTCATTTTTCTTGATCAAGATTGTTCGCATTGGAGGAACAGAATATTCTATTTCCTTGTCCTTTGCTTTAATTTGACCTTCATCGGACAAAACAGTGATGATTTTTTCCTTTCCTTCATCTCTGATGTCTGAAACTATTCCATTAGTTTTAGAAATAATTGCAGCTGATTTAGGTTTTCTTCTTTCGAAAATTTCTTCAACACGAGGAAGACCCATAGTAATATCTCCACCAACTGATGCTGTACCTCCGGCATGGAATGTACGCATTGTTAACTGTGTACCAGGTTCACCAATCGCTTGTGCTGCTACAGTTCCAACGGCTTCTCCTAGATCAACTAATTCATCGTTTCCTAAATCAACACCATAACATTTAGTACAAATTCCTCTTTCACTTTCACAAGTTAATGGTGATTTAACAAAAACTTTTTCAATAGTACTATTTTCGATTTCTTCAGCGTCTATTTTACTAATCATATGATCCTTCTTGAATAGAACTTTTCCATCTGGATCAGTTAAATCTTTAGCCAATACTCTTCCTCTAATTTTTTTAGATAAAGCAATATCGATTCCAGAATCACTATTTCGTAAAATTTCAATATGTTGTTTAGTTCCGCAATCTACCTCTGAAACAACTACGTCTTGAGCCACATCGAATAATCTTCTGGTTAAGTATCCAGCTTTAGCAGTGTTCAACGCTGTGTCGGCCAAACCTTTTCTTGATCCGTGAGTCGATGTGAAATATTCAATCGGTGAAAAACCTTCTTTTGATGAAGATAGAACTGGGAATTCTACTTCCTCTCCCTTAGAGTTAACAATCAGACCTTTCATTCCGGCCATGTTTGTTAATTGCCCTAATGAACCTCTGGCACCAGATTTCCACATATCATAAACTGGTCCATTCTCATCAAGAGTTCCAGGAATCAATTCCTGCAATTCATCCTTGGCTTCATGCCAAATAGAAGTAATTTTTCTCTTTCTTTCAATATCTGACAACAAACCTTCATTATATTGTCTAACGATAGTCTTAACTTTTTCAGTTGCTGCAGCGACGATTTGTGGTTTCTGAACAGGAACGTTAATATCATCCATCGCCCAAGTAATACCAGATTTAGTAGCATACTTGAAACCAAAGTTTTTGATGCTATCCAAAATTTCTGGCAAGTTAGCGACTCCATAAATTTTCAACAAGTCCGCCACAATTTTAGACATTTTGGCTTTGTTGATTTCATCGTTAATGTAAGGATAATCTTCTGGTAGAACAGAGTTAAACAAAATTCTTCCAACAGTTGTTTCAATTGAATGACCGTCTGGTGAATAAAATTTTGTTCCTTCTTTTCCTCTAATTTTTATTTTTGCTCTTAGGCCAACAACTCCGAAATCATAAGCAGTGATAGCCATGTTTGGCCCCCCAAAATATTTGTCTTCTCCAACCTCTCCTTTGATATTCTTTGTCATCCAGTAGCATCCAAGCAAGATATCCAACAATTTAGCAGCCACCACAGGATCTCCTGATCCAGGTTTCAAAATGTTTTTGTCGGCTGACATAATTTCTCGAGCTTCGTATTGTGCTGCGACTGACAATGGTACGTGAACAGCCATCTGGTCTCCATCGAAGTCAGCGTTGAAAGCTGTACAAACCAATGGATGAACTTGAATCGCTTTACCTTCAATCAAGATAGGCTTGAAAGCTTGAATACCCAGTCTGTGCAAGGTAGGAGCTCGGTTTAGTAATACGAATTTATCTTTGATAACATCTTCGATTATTTCCCAAACTTCTGGAACTTCATCATCGATTAATTTTCCTGCACCTCTAATATTGTGAGCTAATTCTTTCTTTAGTAATTGTGAAATTACGAATGGTCGGAATAATTCCAAAGCCATATTTTTTGGTAATCCACATTCATTCAATTTCAAGGTCGGTCCAATCACGATAACGGAACGTCCTGAATAATCGACTCTCTTACCAAGTAGGTTTCTTCTGAATAATCCATTTTTACCTTTCAAGTTATCAGCCAAAGATTTTAGAGGTCTTTTTTGTGATTGGCTTATCGGATTATTTCCTGAATTGTGTCTAATTGAATTATCAATCAAAGCATCAACTGCTTCTTGCAGAATTCTTTTTTCGTTTCTCAAAATTACATCAGGCGCATCAATATCAACCAATTTTTTCAATCGGTTATTTCTGTTAATTACTCTTCGGTAAAGATCATTTACATCAGAAGTAGCTTGTCTTCCACCATCAAGAGCCACCATCGGTCGCAATCCTGGAGGGATAATTGGGATATGTTTCAAGAACATCCATTCAGGTCTGATTCCTGATTTGTCCATTGATCTAAAAAGACTTAATCTTTTGTTGATTTTATCTCTTGAAACTGCAGGGGCTGAATCTTTTTCTTTTTCTAATTCTACAATCATTTTTTTCAAATCTAATTTTGAAAGAATATGATAAATTGCTTCAGCACCAATTTCAGCTTCAAAAAGTGAACCGAATTTCATTGAGAATTTGTGATATTCAACTTCGTTGATCACTCTTCCCTCAACAATACTGTCGATTTCTTTTTTAGTGCTTGTATATAATTCTTTTAGTTTTTCTTTAGTTTTTTCGTCCTGAGCAGCTTTAACTTTATTTTTGAATTCTGATTCTATATCTTTCAAAATTCTTCTTCTTTCTTCTTCGTCAACTTTTGTAATCAAATAACCAGCAAAATAAATTACTTTTTCAACGTCACTCGCACTCATTCCCATCACAGAAGCAATTCTAGAAGGCATGCTTCTTAAAAACCAAATATGAGAAACTGGAGCCGCCAAAGTAATGTGACCCATTCTATCTCGACGAACTACAGACCTAGTGATTTCAACACCACACTTTTCACAAACGATTCCTTTGTATCGTGGTCCTTTATATTTTCCACAGTAACATTCGTAGTCTTTTTCTGGTCCGAAGATTCTTTCATCGAATAGTCCATTTTTTTCAGATCTCTGAGTTCTGTAGTTAACAGTTTCAGGTCTAGTGACTTCTCCGTGTGACCATTCCAAAATCTTTTCTGGAGAGGCAAGCTTCATCACAATTTTATCTATTTCTGGTTTTTTTGTTTTTTGATACATATTTTTTTTATAAAGTTAAAGCCATTAATTTTCTTCTGATTCGTCTTTTGTTTCTTGTAAATCGACATCCAAAGCTAAACCTCTCATATTTTTTACTAACACATCAAATGATGCAGGTAAGTTTGTTTGAGTAATTGGTTCACCTTTAACAATCGCATCGAATGCTGCAGATCGACCTAAAATATCATCCGATTTATAAGTAAGCATTTCTCGTAATGTATGAGCCACACCGTGACCAAGTAATGCCCAAACTTCCATTTCTCCGAATCTCTGACCTCCGTTTTGTGCTTTACCACCAAGAGGTTGTTGAGTAATTAATGAGTAAGGACCGATAGAACGCATATGCAATTTGTCTTCGATCATATGGTTCAATTTCATAATGTACATATAACCAACTGAAACATCTTGTTGGAATTTCTCTCCAGTTCGTCCATCATAAAGTGCAGCTTTTCCGTCTTCTTGTAGACCGGCTTTTTTCAATTCTTCTCGAATTTCTTCAACTGTTGCACCGGCAAAAGCTGGGCAAATTGCTTGGTAACCCAAATGCTTTGCGGCATGTCCCAAGTGTAATTCCAAAATCTGACCAAGGTTCATACGAGAAGGCACACCAAGAGGAGTCAAAATAATATCAACTGGTTTTCCGTCTGCTGTATAAGGCATATCTTCTTCTGGTAAAACAGTAGAAATAACTCCCTTGTTACCATGTCGTCCAGCCAATTTATCTCCAACGGTAATATTTCTTAATTGAGCAATTTCGATGTGAACTCTCTTTATAATTCCAGAGTCTAGTCGGTCTCCATTTTCTCTTGAGAAAACTTTAACGCCAACAACTCTACCTCGTAAACCACCTTCGGCTCTCTTTGATGAATCTTTAACTTCACGAGCTTTTTCACCGAAAATAGATCTTAACAATCTTTCTTCTGGAGTTAATTGTGTTTCTCCCTTAGGAGTAATTTTACCTACTAAAATATCATCTGGGCGAACTTCGGCACCAACTCTGATTATTCCTTCTTCGTCAAGATTTTTTAACTTATGATCACTCACGTTTGGAATATCAGAAGTTGTTACTTCGGGTCCAAGTTTAGTATCGCGAACATTCACAGTAATTTCTTCTAGGTGAATAGATGAAAGAGATTGATCTTTTACCAATTTTTGAGAAATAATAATCGCATCTTCATAGTTTGAACCTGACCATGACATGAAAGCAATTCTCATATTTTTACCGATGGCAATTTGTCCATTGTCTGATGATGAGCTGTCTGCTAACAATTCTCCTTTTTTAACTTTCTGTCCCAAATCAACGATTGGTCGATGGTGGAATGATGTAAATCCGTTAGTTCTTTCGAAATTTGCAAGAGCATATTCATCTTCTTTTCCCTTTTGATTTTTGATGACAATTTTTTTAGAGTCAACTTTTATAACTTCTCCAGCTTCTTCTGCTTTTAGAATTCGGCTTGAATATTCAAGAGCCTTTCCTTCAAGACCTGTTCCAACAAGTGGAGCTTCGGCTCGCAATAAAGGAGTCGCTTGTTTTTGCATGTTTGATGCCATCAATGCACGGTTTGCATCGTTGTGATCCAAAAATGGAATCATTGAAGTCGCTACTGAAAAAGCTTGGTTAGGAGCCACGTCAACATAGTCAACTTCTTCTTTTTTAACCACTTCTGGTCTTCCGCTAACACGAACATCAATATATTTTTCTGTAAATACACCTTTCTCATCAACTGGCGCAGTGTAATTAGCAATTTTATAATTTTCTTCTTCCAAAGCGTTCATAAAAATGATTTCTTTGGTGATTTTTCCTTTTTCAACTTTCACATAAGGAGTTTCAATCATTCCGAAATGATTAGTTCTTGCGTGAATACCAAATCTCAAAACCAAACCAATGTTCGGTCCTTCTGGTGTATGAATTGGACATAGTCTTCCATAGTGAGATGGGTGCACGTCACGGACATCAAGACCCGCTCTTTCTCTTGATAGACCTCCGGGACCTAGGGCAGATAAAGTTCTCAAGTGCTCGATTTCAGACAACATATTGTACTGTTGCATGAATTGAGATAATTGGTTAGTTGTGAAGAATTCTTTAATTCTAGCCTGCATTGGTCTAGGAGCAATCAAATTAATAGGCAAAGTTGTATCAGTATCAATAGTAGACATTCTGTTTTGAATGTTTCTTTTCATCTGAGCCAAACCTGTTCTGATTTTTTGTTGTAGTAATTCTCCTACATATCGAACTCTTCGGGATCCTAAATGGTCAATATCGTCAGCTTCTGCGCCATGAGTGTGGTTTAATTTAATGATGTTGTTAATAATCACAACAACATCTTCTATAGTTAAGTGCTTTTTATCTAGACTTTTTTTATCAACCGGTAAGTTGAATCTGTTATTGAATTTGAATCGTCCAACTTCTGATAAGTCGTATCGAGAAGGATCAAGGATTGAATCAACGAATTCTCTAGCGTTTTCCAAAGTTGCCAATTCTCCATCTCTTAATCTTTTGTAAATATCAAGATAAGCTTCATCAACAGTTTTAACTGTATCTTTGGCAAGAGTTTTTTCGATAGCCACTAGTGATAATTCATCTTTTTTAAATAATTTTTTTATTTCGCTATCTGTGTGGGCTCCCATCACTCTCAAAAATGAAGATATTGGGAATTTTCTGTTTCGGTCAATACGAACATAGACAACATCTTCGAGATCAGTCTCCATTTCAATCCAGGCACCTCTTGCTGGGATGATTTTTGAACCAAAAACAGTGTGGCCTTTCAAAATTTGGCTAGTAAATAAAATTCCATAAGAACGAGCTAATTGAGGAACGATGATTCTTTCAACTCCGTTAATCACGAAAGTTCCATACTTAGTCATCATTGGAAAATCAGACAAGAAAATTTCTTGTTCTTTTTCTGTTCCTGCGATTTTATTTATTAATTTAACTGTAACTTTTAGCGGAGCTTCGTAACTTAATTTATTATCTTTGGCGTGCTTATCGTCATATTTTATCTTGTCGAATGCAAAATCAAGAAATTGTAATTCGAATTTCTTTTCTGAATAATCTTTGATTGATTTAAATTCTGCAAAAACTTCTCTGATTCCATCTTTTTTCAACCATTCAAAAGAAGAAAGTTGTCCTTCAAACAAATTTGGCAAATCAATTGCTGATTCACGATACTTTTTGAAATACTTTTTCGGCCATTGGCCCACATTCATGTCGAAATCTGTGTTTTGTATGCTTTTTTCAGTAGCCATATATAGGTAAGATTATTATTTATAAAAAAAACAAAATAGAAAACCTTTGATCCCTAAAGGACTTCTATTTTTAAAAATATTTTTTTGTATTATATAAATTGAAGCTGCATTAAAGAGCAGGCTAAAAATTATTAAATTCCACAACCCAATCGAACAGAAGAACTCAATCGTTATCCACTTGACAGTGAGTGTAACACAAAAACAGTGATTTTGTCAAAATTTATTGAATAAAGTTATCCACAGCAACACTCTTGTAAAATTTTACTTATTATTTATGCAAATTTTGTAAAAAAGTTTATTAATTGCTTTCGATTTAATTATTTGTTTCTTTTTTCCACTTTTCGATTTCCTTGTGGTTCCCGCTCAGTAAAACTTTTGGAACTTTATAATTTTTATCTTTATATTTTAAAATTTCGGGTCTAGTATAAACAGCATGGTTTGAAATTCGGTTCTCTTCGACAGAGTCAAAATTACCAAGGACCCCAGGAATTTGCCGCGAAATCGCATCCATCATCACCATGGCTGGCAATTCACCACCGGTTAAAACATAATCACCAATTGAAACAGCTTCAGTTTTAAAAACTTTTCGAACCCGCTCGTCGATTCCTTCGTATCGTCCGCAGATAATTATCAAATGTTTACAGGTTTCAGAATATTTTTTAGCACTCTGATTAGTAAATTTTTCTCCGCCCGGACATAAGAAAATAATTTTCACATTTTTCTTTTGACCTTTGGCTTTTTGAATAGCTTTAATAACTGGCAAAGCTTCGATAACCATCCCGGGTCCACCTGCATACGGCTTTTGATCAACTCTGTGATTTTTGTCTTTAGTAAAAGCGCGTGGATTATAAAAAGACACCTTGATTTTTTTATCTTTCAAGGCCCGACCAACAATTGATGAATTGATATAACTATCAAAACTTTCTGGAAACAAACTGATTATATGAAAATGCATGTAATTAAAATAAGCCTTTTTGACTAAAAAGTAAAGTGATTATGTAATATTAAAAAGAAAAACCCCCAGACTTGGGAGTTTCTCTTTAATTTTTTTATAAACTAGATCTTTAGGTCTTGAATATCTGAATCAATTGATGAATTGTTTTCTTGTGCTCTTTCTCCACCTTCTGGTTCGTTAATTTTCAAATTAACGCGAGCATTATTTTTCATTCCAACAACTCGAAGCAAAATTCTGATAGCTTTGGCTGTATTACCTTGTCTACCAATAATTTTACCCATGTCTTCTTTATTAACACCTAGTGTCAACAAGACACCCATTTCATCAACTGTTCTTTCTATTTTTACACTTTCTGGATAATCGACTAATGATCTTACGACATAGTCTAAAAATTGATAGTCTAATTCTTTTTCTGACATTGTATTATTATATTATTTCTGAAAAATGCAGTATTAACTGCTTGACTTAAATTATATTATCATAAGTTTTTTTGTCAATTTAAAAATTGCTCAATTTAATTTTTTCTAAACTTATGAAATGATTTTTCACTACTGAACTAAGCTTCTACCGTTACCATTATTATGCAAGCTAGAAATTTCTTCATCTGACAAAGCTCTGTCCCAAATAGCTACCTCATCAATTAAACCCTGGTAATAAAAACTAACTGAACTAGCTCTTAAACTAGCACCTATTGATACTTCAGAAGAAGGTGTATCTAAGATATTAGAAATATCAGCTGAATCTTTTACTCCGTCAACCCATATATTAGATACATCTCCTGTTTCTTGATCATGTCTAAATACAACAAAGTGCCAATCGTCATCATTAGTCGCAGTTCCGCCAGATAAATCACTGTCATATCTTTGCCAATATGGTATACCACCAGAAGGATAACCTATTTCCATATCCATCTCTTGATATGCAGTACCGTAGTAACCATACCACATAGCTGTTCCCCTTACAGAGGTTGGCTTGACCCACATTGAAATAGTTCTACTAGAATTATTTATCGGAAAGTTATCACTATCGTTAATTAATTTTATATAATCATCACTTCCATCAAAACTCATGGCTTGACCAACCTTACCGGTTTGATTTATTAAAACACCACCCAACAAATCTCCGTTATTATTATTTATAGATTCATCATAAGCCGTGCTTCCAGAAGTTTCATCGAGTGGCCAATATCCAACCAAACCGTCTCTTAATGAAGTAACAGTACTCGGTTTTTCAATATTATAAATAGTCTGAATTTCTGTGCCGCCCAAAGCTCTATCGTAAATACGAACCTCGTCAATATTTACATCAGTAAAAACTGATTGGGAATAATGTTTAGCAAATACTAAATCATTTGAATTTTGAATAATACCACCAGTACTTATAGAACTATAAAATTCACCATCAACATATAGATCAGCCGTTGTGCCAGTATAGACTAAAGAAAAATGATTCCAAACAGAAAAGCTAGGTACATAACCTGTACTTTGATATCTCCATGTACCATCGCCGACAACAGCCCGAATACTGCAATCAGGATTAATCCATAAAGCATAACCTGTATAATCTCCCATTTTACCAACAACTAAAGGATAGGCGATTTCATTACAACTCGCATCAGATTTAAGTTTAACCCAAGCACTAACAGTTAGTGGCCCAGACATGTCTAAATCAGAAGAATGAGGGACGCTAATGTAATTATTTACCCCATCAAAACTATAAGCAGTTCCAGCCACACCACCAACTCCGGTAGTTAAAGTAGCACCATCGACCACACCATCATTAGTCCCCCATTCATCGTCTGCATTTCCGTCAAATGACCAATAAGAAACCAAACCGTCAGTTGGAATTTGCGAAATTACTTCTCCAAAAGTCATTGCGGTAGTGGTCCCAACTTGGATAGGATCGAGGTCATATTCAGTAGAAGAAGGAGCGATTAATTCTGGCATGTTAGTATTTGGATTAATGGCCAGTTTGTAATTAGTACCTTCTGCTGTGTCGTCTAATGATGGATCTCTTGGAATCGCCGATAGATATGTTGGTACAAGATCATTTAGGTTAAGGCAACCTGCAGGATTTCCATTTTCATCACAGATTTCTGTTAAAGTTGATGGCATGGTGGAGGTGGGCCAAGCTTTGTTGTCTATGTAATATTGCTGAACTGCAGAGTGGAGCGCTCGAAGATCACTTGATCTCTCGGCATTTCTAGCTTGAGCCAGTTGTCGTCCTGGGTTAATAGCGACAATGACAATTCCTGCAAGTATCGCGATGACGGCGATGACTAATAGGATTTCTAGTAGGGTGAAGGCTTTTTGGTTTTTCATATTATTTAATTTTACCAGCCTATAGATATTAATCAAACAAAAATCTCCCAAGCTGTGGGAGATTTTTGTTTACTAATTTTTTTAAATTAATTATTTAGTTGCTTCTTCAGTTGGAGTTTCAGCAACTTCTACTACAGGAGTTTCTGCAACAACTTCCTCTACAGGAGTTTCTGCGACGACTTCCTCGGCTGGTTTTTCTGCTTCAGCTTTTGCGGCTGCTTCTGCGGATGCTTTTTCAGATGCGGCCAATTCTGCGGCTGCTGCTGCGGCTTCTGCTTCAGCTTTTTTAGCTGCGGCTTTAGCTTCTTCCTCTTCTTTTGCCTTAGCAATAGCTTCTTCATCTATAATAGGACTTTTTTTAGGCAAAACGTTGATTTTTTTACCTTTAATAATTCCTTGATTTATCAAAAGATTGTTAACAGTATCAGAAACTTTAGCACCTTTAGCCATCCATTCTAATACTTTTTCTCCATTAATTTTTGTAATATTTTTTTCCCTAGGATCGTAAGAACCCAACACTTCAAGTGAATTTCCGCTTCTTGGACCGTTTTTTGAATCAGTCACAACAACACGAAATGTTGGTTCGTTTTTCTTTCCTTTTCTTTGTAGTCTTATTATTAACATGAGCGAAATATTAACAGAATTTAAATATAAGGTCAACCTCTTTAGTCAACTTTATTTCCCCAAGGCCAAATCTATCTGTTTTCTATCCAAGTCAATCTTTTCAACTTTTACCTTGATTCTGTCACCTAAAGAGAATTTTTGATGTGTTTTTTCACCCATTATTGAGTAATTTTTTTCATCTAAATTAAAATAATCATTCCCCAATTTGGAAATATGAACCATTCCTTCTGATAAAGTCTCTTCAATCACCACGTAAATTCCCCAACTTGAAACTCCCGAAATAACACCATCGTAAATTTGCCCGATATGATCATTCATGTATTCAGCCTGCTTGTATTTGATTGATTCTCTTTCAGCTTCAGCAGCGGCGATTTCTCTATCAGATGCCACGGTAGCAGATTTTTCAAAGTGAGCTCTTTCTTCCCGTGTGATTGCTTCCTTTGTTAGAAATTTCTGCAAAATTCTGTGCACCAACAAATCTGGATAACGACGAATCGGTGAAGTGAAGTGAGTGTAATAATCAAACGACAATCCAAAGTGTCCTGTGCTATTAGTTTCGTACAAAGCCTTGCTCATTGTTCGAATAGCAGCAGTTCTGATTAAACCTTCTTCTGCTTTCCCGTCAATTTGATCAAATAAATTATTCAAATCCTTGGCGGTCACAATACCATCTTCATTAACAGGCAAATGATAACCCATCGCTTTCAAAAAATTTGTCAGCAATTGAATTTTTTCTGGATTTGGCACATCGTGATTTCGATAAATCAAAGCTCCTCCTTGATTTTCTTTATTTTTATCATGAATAAACCTCGCAACTTCTCTGTTTGCAAGCAACATAAATTCCTCAACCAATTTATGCGTATCGAGTCTTTCTTTTTTTATAATTCTGATCGGGTGACCATCTTTATCCAATTCGAATTTAATTTCCTCACTTTCAAAATTTATGGCTCCGGCTTCACTATTCTTCTTTTCTAAAATTTTCGCAATTCTATTTAGTTCAATTAATTCCTCTGAAAAAGGTCCGGTGGCAGCGTCGATTACTGCCTGGGCTTCTTCGTAAGTAAATCTTTTTTTAGAAAACATAACGCTCTTCCCAAATTTTCTGCTCAACACATTTGCGTTTGTATCTAGTTCGAAAATAGCACTAAAAGAAAGAGTTTCTTCTTTAGGATTCAGACTACATAATTCATTAGACAAAATTTCCGGCAACATTGGAATAGTTCGATCAACCAAGTAGACAGAGAAACTTCTTTCGGCGGCTTCTTTATCAAGCGCTGATCCTGGAGTCACAAAATGAGAAACGTCAGCAATATGAACTCCGATTTCCAAATTTCCGTTCGGTAATTTTTCAATATGCAACGCATCGTCAAAGTCTTTGGCATCAGCTGGGTCGATAGTGAAAATATTTTTTTCTCTAACATCTAGTCTTTTTTCAATTTCAGATTGGGGGATTGGACTCCATTTCGCTTTTAGTTCGCGAGCCTCACGATTAACTTCGTCAGGATAATCAGTAATAAATCCTTTATCATAAATAATAGATTGGATTTCAACTTCATGAATTCCCTTTTGTCCAAATATTTTTAACAAAATTGCATTGGGTCCAGTTTGGTCTTCTGGCCAGTCTGTCATTTTGACTAAAACTTTATCATTCAAATTCACTTTCCCAAGATCTTCTTGACTTAAAACAAAATTTACGTGAATTTTAAAATTATCTGGTTTAACAATTAAATTATTACTGTCTTTTAAGACTGTCCCAACGAATTGTTCTCTGGCTCTAGAAATTATATAGGTAACCTGACCCTCGGGTCTTTCTCCTGGTTTTACGGCCTTTAATTGGACTCGCACCTCGTCACCATTCAAGGCTTGTTTTAGATCAGCAGTTTCAATCAAAACATCCTCTTCAGTTGAGTCAGGATTTTTTAGATAACCTATACCTTTACTATTAATGCTTATTTTCCCTTCCAAAATTGAATTACTCATATTCTATATGATAGCAAAAATATTAAATAAGTCTTGTTTTATTAATTGAGCGCCTAAATCATTAAATATCCCAAAAGAATTTCAAGCGACAACATTAAAGAGCTGGCGAAATTTATTTCGCATATTCGAGACCCTTATCAAAAGCAATCGATAGTAACTGAGAAACCCCAGAAGTCATTGTGACTCCATACAAAACACCGGCTCTCGACATAGTTTCTCTGTTGTGGGTCACTAAAATTAGTTGAGAATAATCTGACAGATTGCTAATCATGTCGCCATATTTTCGGCTGTTTGCTTCGTCGAGTGCGGCATCGGTTTCGTCCAAAATAATAAAAGGGGGTGGATTAACCTGAGAAATTGCAAATAGAAGTGCAATCGAAGTTAAGGCTCTTTCTCCTCCAGAAAGCATCATCAAGTCGCGAACCTTTTTACGCGGTAAATTAACACCGATATCAACTCCTTCCTGGTAGGTAGCTTCGGATTCTTCAGACGAATCAGTTTCTTCACCTTCTGAATCAAAATCAGTTTCGTCGCTGAAAATATCAAGATCTTTTTTAACCTTATTTTTAATTTTTACTAATTCTAATTTTGCGTTTCCACCTCCAAACATTAATTCGAAAAAATGTTGAAACTCTTTATTTATTTTTATTAAACCTTCTTGGAATTTTGTTTCTATTTGAACGTTCAAATCAACAATTAATTCCCTCAACGAAGCCGCTGAATTTTCTAGATCCATAATTTCATTGGTTAAAAACGCATCTCTTTCGGTGATCTCTTCAAATTCCTTTATGGCGTCGTTACTTACATAACCAACAGTTTCCTCGACTTTAATTTTCATTCTCTCTAATTTTTTTCTTCTTAAAACTTGCTCTTCGCGAGATTCGTTTTGATATAGTGAAATATCAATTACTTCATAATCAAGAACTTCCCGAGAAACCAATACCACAGATTCGGCTAATTCTACTCTGAACGATTCTTCGTCGCGCCCGAAATTATCTTCAGCAATAGCATTTTCTGAAATAATTTTTTGCAAATTATTTTTTTCAGACATCAAGTTAATAATTTTTCTCTCGATATCAAATGAAGAATTTTTATCTTTTTCTAGTTCAGCTTTTAAGGTTCCTAATTGTTCCCTTACCTCGCCTTCTAGTTCTAAGACTTTTTCATTTTCTGAAATTAATAGGCCTAATTCAGATTCTGCACTTTTTATTTCTTCATCATACAACACCACGTTTTGGTCTTCGTTTTTGCTATGTAAAACTTTTTTCAAGAAAGAAATCAGATCAGCTAGTTTTTCTTTTAATAAAGAATGATCTTCAAGATTATCTTCTACCGAATTAATAAACGATTTTAAATTATTAACTTCCTCGTTAGCAAGAGTAATTTGTTCCTGATTCTGATTTGCGATAGACTGTTTTTCCTTTAATCTTCTTAAGGAATTAATTTGTCCCTCTAATTGCCCCATACTTCTTGCAAAACCATTTTTCCGTCCGTAAATTTCTGTTAATTTATTTTCAGTACTTTTAACCTGATTGATTAATTCGTTGTTCTCTTCATTCTTGTGTTCACTTTCCAACTGGTTAATTTGCACCTCAATTAGAGCCAACTGTCTTTTAGGTTCATCCACAATCCCGGCCAACCTACTTTTTTCACACTTCAAATAGTCGGATTCAATTTTTAAATAAACTTTATAAAAATCCAGCAATTCTAATTTTAATTTTTTTCCTTCCTCGATTTTTTCAACCTGTTTTTTTAAATATTTTAAATGAGGAGCAATTTCTCTCTTTAATGATTCAACCTGTTCAATATTAGATTCTGTTTTAATTAATTTTTTTTCGCTTTCTCTTTTTTTGTATTGAAAAATTTTCAAGCCCAAAGATTCTTCTAGAATTTCTTTTCTATCTTTGATGGAAGCATTCAATATTTTGTCTGCTTCACCTTGTGAAATAATATGATGGCCGCTAGAACCGATATTTGCAGATGCCAACAATTCATTAATATCCCTCAATCTCACTGGGGAATTATTTATAAAATATTCATTGACGCCATCCCGATGAACAACTCTTTCCAAGGAAACTTCATCAAAATCAATTGGTAATTTCTTATCAGTATTATCAAAGATAATTTTCACGTTAGCTCTGTTCTGTTTCGGAATATTATTATTCCCAGAAAAAATTAAATCCTCGCCCCTTTTCCCACGCATCGATTTAAAAGACTGTTCACCTAGAACAAACCGAAAAGCTTCGGCAATATTAGATTTACCAGAACCATTTGGGCCAACTATTCCAGAAATTTGGTCATCGAAGGTTAAAATACTCTTTTTAGAAAAAGATTTAAATCCGTTAATTTCTAAAGACTTCAAATGCATCGTTATATTATATCATTAAAGCCATTTTTCTTTAACTAACACTTTTCGCGCTGCTTCTTGTTCGGCTTCTTGCTTTGATTTACCAGACCCTTCTTCAGTTAAACCACCTCCGTAAATTACAGTCACGGTAAAAGTTTTGTTGTGATCAGGACCAAATTCTTTGACAGTTTCGTAAACTGGAGTCATCGAAAACTTATCCTGTGAAATTTCCTGTAATCGACTTTTCGCATCTACCCATGAGCCGTTCGCCACAATGTGATCAATTTTTGGCATTAAAAATGCTTTTATAAAATCACAGGCAGCTTCATAACCCTGATCTAGAAAAATTGCTCCAACCACTGATTCAAAAGTGTTCGCTAAAATATATTGTCTTGCTCTCCCGTTATCTTTTTCTTCACCCTTAGATAAAAATAGGAACTCATTAAAACCAAGTTCTACAGCAGTCTCTGAAATAGAAATTGTATTAACTAATGAACTTCTCAAGCTCGTCAAATCGCCTTCAGTTTTTCCTGGATATTTGTGATACAAAAAAACTGTAGTTGCTAATTCGAGTACAGCATCTCCTAAAAATTCTAATCTTTCATTGTGACCTCTCGTCAAATTTCTGTTTTCATTCAAAAATGATCGGTGCGTAAAAGCCTGTTCTAAGATATCTTTGTTTTTAAATTTGACCCCAATTCTATTCTCTAATTTAGTATAATCCATATTATTTTTTATTTAATAAATGGAGGCAGCAAAATTATTAAAATAGCATAAACGACTTTCCACCTAGTTCTGTTTAGTTAATTCTGTTATTTTAGCAATTTTCTTAACTCCTTTTGTCACTATTGGCAGAATATCATCATAAAAATTTAAATCAAGTATATCCGCCAATTTAAACCATTTTGCGTCATCCAATCCGCCGGAATCAGACAAGTTTAAATCCTGATAATCTGCTTCAGTCAAAAAATAGGAAACCTGCTTTCTAATTTGGCCTTTTTCAGGATGGTTAGCAACATATTCATTTTCACCTAATTGTTCGTGAACATTAATGTCAATTCCTAATTCTTCTTTCACAGCCTCAACAACTCCTTCTTTCGGATCTGATTCTGGATCAATACCACCTTTTGATAAGGTCCATCTGCCAAAAACATCATGCACAAGCGCAATGTAAATTTGATCATCCTTTTTAGAAAAAATCACAGCGCCCGCTTTTTTTTCAATTGGCATTTCTTCTAAAGGGATGTTTTGTTTTTTCTTGCTGATTTCTTCTTTTCCTGGTTCGCCTAATTCCTTATAAACCGCTCCTAAAACTCCATTCACAAATTTACCACTTGATTCACCACCAAAATTTTTAGCAAGTTCGATCGCTTCGTTTATCGCCACCTTGGCCGGCACTTCACTTCTATTAGAGAAAATTAATTCTGCTAATCCTAATCGCAAAACATTTCTATCAACATGGGAAATTTTATCGATTGGCCAATCTGGTGCAGCTTTTTCTATTAAGTTATCGATTTCACTTTTTTTACTTAAAATTAAATTAAGTAAATTCATCATAAATGGAGAGTCTGGCATTCCACCACCAAATTCAACTGCGTTTCTAATTAGAATACCTTCTGCTTCTTTTACAGAAAAATTTCTAATATCACATTCAAATAATGTCTGAAGAACTATTGATCTTGATAGGTGTCTATTCGCCATGTTTATGTACTTAATACCAAATCATTATAGCAAAAAACTAGACTGTGTGTCTAGTTTTTTGTTTTAAAAGATTTTTAATTTTTTAATTTTCTTATTTAGTTTCTTCTTCTTTAACTTTTTCAGCTACTAATTCAACTTCCTTTTCTGTTTTTTTCGCTGTAGCTTTTTCTGTTTTTTCTTTCTTTACTTTTTTAGCCGGTTTCTCTGGCTTTGCTTCAACTGGTTTCTTTGACTCTTTAATCGCTTTCTTCTTTGATAAATTCTTTTCTACTTTTTTTGATAAATCTAAAACTTGTTCTCCTTTATATTTCCCTGTTACAGGAGAAACTCGATGACGTAAATGCAATCCATCTTTTGCCTCATTTGAAATAGCTCCCTCACTCAACGCGTGATGTGATCGTCTATTTCCAGTATGAGCCCTTGTGTGCCTCATTCGTATTGACATAATGGGAAAAGATTAACAAATTAATTAATAAATGGCAAGTGGTTAAGTATTTAAACTTTAGTACAAAAAGTCTTGCGATGAATTTCCGACAATCCATATTTTCTAATTAGACTGAGATGTTTCGCTGTCCCGTAACCTTTATGAATTTCAAAACAAAATTCTGGATATTTAGTAGCCATCTTTATCATTTTTTCATCACGAAGACATTTTGAAACAATTGAAGCGAGAGAAATTATTGGCTCCAGTTCGTCCCCTTTAATAATTGTTTTTTGATTTCTATAAATATCAGGGGCTTTCAATGAACCATCGAGCAAGATTCTTGGCTTACTCATTTTTTGAACATTTAATTTAACAAGCAAACTTTCGATAATTTTTCTGATCACAACAGAAATTCCACTTTTATCAATTTGCAAAGCTCCAATCATAGAATTTCTGAAATCAAGTAGACCTGACTCCTTCCAAACATTGATTTGTCCAAACCATTTGTCTCTATTTTTTTCAGATAGTTTTTTTGAGTCTTGCAAAGGAACTAAATTATTACCCAAAAGCCATTTTATGGAGCTAATTTGCCTTTTAAATTTAGAATATTCAGAAACTGACATAATCACAGCCGAAACAGAGACCGGGCCTGCAAGTGGTCCTCGGCCAGCCTCATCTATGCCAACTATATAGTTTTTTTGGTCATTAATTTCCATATCCTCCTATTATAGCAAAAATATCGGTAAATTGATTATGATTTTTCAATTTTTTAATTTATAATGAATTTAACCTAAAATAATTATGAAAAAATTTACCCACCTTCATACCCACAGCCACTTCAGTTTGTTGAATTCCCTACCTAAAATCAGCGAATTGATATCTGCCGCCAAGGAGAACAAAATGGATTCTTTGGCTTTGACTGATAATGGGAACCTTTACGGAGCTATCGAATTTTATGAAAAATGTAAAGCAAACGGTATTAAACCAATTATTGGGATTGATGCCCATGTTGCCATCAGAAGTCGTCACGATAAAGAGTCTCGAATTGATAACCGAAGAACTCGACTAATTTTACTAGCCAAAAATCATGCTGGTTATAAAAATTTGATTAAATTAGTCACAGATTCCCATTTAGAGGGCTTTTACTACAAACCAAGAATTGATAAAGAAACTATCGAAAAATGGCACAATGATTTAATTTGTATTTCACCTGCTTTTTCCGGAGAAATTTCCGATCATTTAAATAATAACGAGAAAGAAAAAGCGATAGAAGTAATTAATTTTTATAAAAAACTTTTTGATGATGATTTTTATCTAGAAACATTGCACCACCCAGAAATGGAGGATTTTCCAAGACTCAATACCAAAATTATTCAAATTGCGAAAGATACTGACACAAAATTGGTTGCGGCACATGATGTTTACTATATTCATCCTGAAGACCGCGACGCTCGCAGAACTTTGGTTTCCGTACAGAGCAGCTTTGGCGGAAAAGAAAACCGATTTGAAAATGGCCAAGAAGACTTTTCATTTATTTCCCAAGAACAAGCCAACGAATTTTTTAAAGACGTTCCAGAAGCCCTAGATAATATTTCCGAAATTGTTGATAAGTGTAATTTGGAAATTGTACTTGGACAGTGGAAATTCCCAGACTTTAAATTACCCGAAAACCAAACTGCAGACGAGGTTTTAGAAAAAATGGCTTATGGTGGTTTAGCGAGAAGAAATTACACATTGGAGCCAGAAATTCAGGAAAGAATCCGTTACGAACTGGAGGTTATAAAAAATAAAGGATATTCAAAATACTTTTTAGTGGTAGCGGATATTTATCGAGAAGCCAAAGAACGACAAATTCTATCTAACACCAGAGGTTCAGCGGCCGGATCTTTTGTTTCCTATTTAATTGGGATTACTGATGTCGATCCAATCAAATTCAGTTTGCCGTTTGAACGATTTTTAAACCCAGGACGACCTTCTGCGCCGGATATCGACATGGACTTTGCCGACGACCGCCGTGATGAATTGATTGAATATTGCCGCCAAAAATATGGGGCTAACCACGTAGCACAAATTGGGACATTCGGAACAATGCTTGCCCGAGGTTCCGTTCGCGATGTTGCGCGAGCCCTCGGCTATGATTATGAAATTGGAGACAAAATTGCAAAATTAATTCCAATGGGCTCACAAGGTTTTCCAATGACTATCAAAAGAGCGCTCGAAGAGGTTCCAGAATTAGAAGAGTTATATAAAAGCGACGACGAGGTTGAGACAATTATCAACATGGCCAAAAAAATCGAAGGATGTGCGAGACACATTGGTGTTCACGCTGCTGGGGTGGTGATTTCTCCAGAACCACTTGATGAATATGTTCCTATTCAATACGATCCTAAAGGTGAAGGTAAATTAATCACTCAATATGACATGCACGCCGTTGGAGAAGATTGTATCGGGCTTTTGAAATTAGACTTTCTCGGATTAAAAAACCTAACGATTTTAGGAAAAACAATTAAATTAATTAAAAAAATCAAAAAGCTAGATATTAAAATCGACGAAATTCCACTTGATGACAAAAAGACCTACGAAATGCTTTCACGTGGAGAAACTGCAGCGACCTTCCAATTAAATGGATCTGGAATGACTAAATTTTTGAAAGAATTAAAGCCAACCTGTATCGATGATATTAACGCGATGGTGGCTTTGTACCGACCTGGACCGATGGCCTTTATTCCTGATTATATCGAAAGAAAAAATGATCCAAGTAAAGTTAAATACATCGACGATAGATTCAAAGAGTTTATCGCGAAGACTTATGGAATTTTGATTTATCAAGATGACATCATGTTGATTGCGGTAAATTTTGCCGGTTACAGTTGGGGTGATGCCGACAAATTTAGAAAAGCCATGGGTAAGAAAATTCCAGAATTGATGGCCGAACAAAAATCCAAATTTTTTAAAGGGTGTTTGGAAATTGGAGGATTGAGCGAGAAACAAACTCAAAAATTATGGGATTCGATTGAAACTTTCGCCGCCTACGGTTTCAACAAAGGCCACGCCGCAAGTTACGGTCGTGTGGCTTATTTGACCGCCTATTTCAAAGCTAACTTCCCCGTCATTTATATGGCAGCGGTTTTGACTGCTGATTCTGGTGATGTGGATAAAATTTCCGAAATGATTAACGAATGCAAAAAAATGGATATCAATGTTTTGCCCCCAGACATAAACGAAAGCTATTCCGATTTTACAGTTATTGAAAATCCCGATCCGATGTCGGGCGTAAAAAGTGAAATTCGCTTCGGTTTAACTACCATCAAAAACTTTGGTGAGGGTATCGCCTTGCAGATTATCCAAGAAAGAGAAGCTAACGGAAAATTCGTTTCGCTCGAAGATTTTATTTCAAGAATTAGTAGTCGAAATTTTAATAAAAAATCATTAGAGGCTCTGATCAAAACCGGGGCGCTCGATAAATTAGAAAGTCGTGCCAGAATGCTTGGAAACCTGGAGGACATTTTAAAATATAATAAGGAAATACATAAAAGTTCCGAAAATCAAAATAGCCTATTTGCGGATTCAAATTTGATTCAGGCTCCAAAGTTAAAATTGGAAGAAGCCGAGGAAATTTCAACCGCACAACAGTTGGCATGGGAAAAAGAATTATTGGGATTATATATTAGCGGTCACCCATTAGATCAATATTCAGGAAAAATTGAAGGCGCAAGTTTTAGTCTTAAAAAGATCAAAGAGGAAGCCGTGGAAGGAGCAACTATAAAAATTATCGGTCATATTGATAACATCCACGAAATTACAACAAAGAAAGGAGCAACGATGGCCTTTGTTAATATTGCCGACAAAAATGATTCCGCTGAGGTGGTTTTATTTCCAAAAATCTGGGAAGAAAAGAAAAAGGAATTATATAAAGGGCTTTGCGTCATCGCCAAAGGGAAAGTTTCAAAAAGAAATGGCGAATTCGGTGTTCTTGTAGATAAAATTTCCCCACTTGATAATTTAATAAAGAAATAATTATTTTAAATTAAAATAATGCCTATTATATTTATTTATTAAAAAATTAATTTATTCAACTTGCCAGCTTGAAAAAACCCCGCAAAAATGAAATAATCTAATCCATGAACGAAATTAAACAAGTTGAAAAAATTAGGCACTCCCTAGCCCATTTATTAGCTATCGAGGTTTTAAAATTTGATCCACAGGCAAAATTAGCGATTGGACCAACAATTGAAAATGGTTTTTATTACGACTTTGATTTTTCAGAAGGTAAAATCCCAACTGAAGCAGATTTGAAACAATTCAAAAAAGGCATCAAGAAAATGATTAGCTCGAATCTTGAATTTATCACTGAAAAAATCACAGTGGACGAAGCCAAGGAAATTTTCAAGGATCAACCATACAAATTAGAAATGATTGACGAATTGGCAGCATCCGGAGCGGAAATTACAATTTACCGAACTGGCGATTTTGTCGATTTGTGTAGTGGTCCACATATTGGAAGTTCAAACGAAATTAATGTCGACGCTTTTGACTTAAATAAAATAGCTGGAGCTTTCTGGAGAGGTGACGAAAATAAAAAAATGTTAACTCGAATTTACGGACTGGCTTTCGAAACCAAAGAAGAACTCGACCAATACGAAAATTGGCTAAAAGAAGCAGCCGAAAGAGACCACCGAAAAATTGGAAAAGAAATGAATCTTTGGACTTTTTCAGACTTGGTTGGCGCAGGGTTACCAATGTTTACTCCTAAAGGAACTATTATCAGAAACGCGTTGAAGAATAGGCTTTTCCAAATCAGTAATAAATATGGTGCACAAGAGGTCACAATCCCACACCTAGCAAAAAGAAAATTATACGAAATATCAGGACATGCTGATAAATTTGGTGACGAATTAATATTGGTCAAGAGTCATTATGATGATTTTATTCTAAAGCCAGTAAACTGCCCACATCACACTCAGATTTTTGCTTCTGAACCAAGAAGTTATAAAGATTTGCCAGTTCGATTTATCGAATCAACAATGCAATACCGAGACGAAAAGCCAGGCGAAATCGGCGGGCTAACCAGAGTTCGAGCAATCACAGTCGATGATGGTCACACATTTTGTACTCCGGATCAAATCAAAGAAGAAGCTGGCAACATCGCAAGAATTATCGAGGAATTTTATACAGACCTAGGTTTATATGGAAATCACTGGGTTTCTTTGTCAGTTCGAGATCCAAAAAACAAAGACGGTTATATTGGGACAGATGAAAACTGGAACAAAGCAGAACAAATGTTACAAGAAGTTTCTGATGACCTAAAATTAAATGCAAAAGTTGTCGAAGGTGAAGCTGCTATTTATGGACCAAAATTGGATTTCATGTTCAAAGATTCTTTGGGACGCGAAACACAGTTGGCGACAATCCAATTAGACTTCAACATGCCTGCGAGATTTAAATTGGAATATACTGATTCAGATGGAACCAAAAAAACTCCAGTCATGATTCACCGAGCCATCCTAGGATCTTACGAAAGATTCATGGCAATTTTGATCGAACATTTCGCCGGAAATTTCCCAGCTTGGATTTCCCCTGTTCAAGTCAAAATTTTACCGATTGCAGAACCTCATCAAATCAGAGCTAACGAAATATTTAAAACTCTCCGAGAAAACGGTATCCGCGTCGAGCTTGATGCGTCAAATGAAAGTCTTGGTAAAAAAGTTCGCAACGCCAAGAAAGAAAAAGTCCCTTACTATTTAATTTTAGGTGACAAAGATATTGAAGAAAACAAAATCACTATCGAATCTCGCGACGCTGGTAATTTAGGAATGGTGACCGTTGAAGAATTTCTAGAAAAAATTCAAAAAGAGATTAAATAATAATTAATAACAAAAAACCACCTAACAACTTTCTCGTTACTGGTCCTCGATTTTCTTGCGTCAAGCCAACACAGACGTTGACACCGAAAGTCTGCGGGGCAACTCGAAAGCAGTAGGTGGTTTTTTGTTTTATTTAATAATTTAGACTAGTTTGTTTTAATTCAGAAATTAAGCAAGTACTTTTTCTTTATTTGATTGTTTGAAGGCTTCGATTCGATTAGAAACTTTTTTCTTATTTCTAGCTTTAAAAGCGTAGTAAGAAATAGTTGCTGACCAAATCAATATCAAGGCGATAAATCCAAATATTTGTAGGTTTTCCTCAACTCCAGTATACGGAACCTGGTTTAGATAAACTGACGAAATTCCTGCTAAATCACCATCAGTTGTATCAAGATCATCGCTATACACATTCACATTTCTATCATCATCTTCACCTAAAACTCGAAGAGTACAATTTGAATTGTCTTTGTCACCATTATCATCTTCCACAGTAACACTAAGTCTATATGTACGCGCATCTCTAACTCTAATTTTTTGAGAATTTTCATCTAAATCAAAATCTCTGATTTCATCTGCATCTCCACTCCATTCAATATCAAATGGCCCTTCTCCTCCATCTACCTCTACTTCAATTGTGACATAATCTCCCTCGTCGATAGTTGAGGCTGATAGACGACATTGAACATTTAAATTATCATCTGATCCATAGTCATAATCATATCCGTAGTCATAATCATAGTCGTATCCGTAGTCATAATCATAGTCGTATCCGTAGTCATAGTCATATCCATAAGTATCATATCCGTAGTTGTAATTGTATCCATAGTCATATCCATAGGTATTGTATCCGTAGTCGTAAGATGAATAACCAGTATTGTAATCAAAGTCGTATTCACCAAGATTGTAGTCGTAACTGTACGCGTAGCTTGTATCATAAATATCTTCCATATAGTAGCTGTCGGTTCTTAAATCGTAATATGATTCTCCAAGATCATAATCGTACGCATATTCACCAAGATTATAATCGTAGCCAGATTCTCCTAAGTTGTAGCTGTAATCATATTCACCAAGATTGTAATCATAAAATGATTCTCCTAAATTGTAGTTGTAACCATATTCACCAAGGTTATAATCATAGTCGTATTCTCCAAGATTATAGTCGTAAGATGAATAACCGGCATTATAATCATAATCGTATTCTCC
>JFJP01005314.1_pt1 | contig 53607 bp, 51 predicted proteins | sample 431651 | NCBI WGS metagenome assembly JFJP01 (sample SAMN02602958, study PRJNA72255) | Microbial mat metagenome, whole genome shotgun sequencing project. | biome: fresh water; feature: sink hole; material: water; isolation source: purple microbial (photo- and chemosynthetic) mats found in... | reverse complement strand
GTGGGATGCGTGGACTGCCGCATGACCGGGTTCATGGGGCGCATGGGTCTGTATGAACTGCTGGTGGTGACCGAGGCCACCAAGAGCCGTATCAGTGCAGACCCCAGCATCGATGCCTTGCGGCGTCAGGCCATCACGGATGGCATGCGCCCCCTGCGGCTGGCCGGTGCCATGCGGGTGGCAGAGGGTTTGACGGTGATGGAAGAGGTGCTGACGTCTACGCCACCGTTGTCGTGATGGCGACGCACACGTTTTGCCGAACAATGATTGCGTGCAAAATGGACGCGGCAGTGTGTTTCCAGGAGACAGCGGGTGAATATTAAAAGTCAAAGAGATTTTTTTTCCGGACTCATGTTTATGGTGGTCGGTGTCGCCTTTGCATGGGGTGCGACTACCTACAACATTGGTACCGGTGCGCGCATGGGGCCGGGATATTTTCCGTTGGCGCTGGGCATCCTGCTGGCGTTGCTGGGTGGACTCATTGCGTTCAAGGCACTGGTGGTGGAGACGGTGGACGGCCACAAGGTAGGCGCGTTTGCCTGGCGACCGCTGATCTTCATTATTCTGGCCAATCTGGTCTTCGGTGCCATGATCGGCGGCTTGCCCAGCATTGGGCTGCGCCCTATGGGCCTGATCGTGGGAATTTATGCGCTCACCTTCATTGCCAGCCTCGCGGGGGATATGTTCAAGCCCAAGGAAGTTGCGGTGCTGGCCACCGTTTTGGCGATCGTCAGTTATGGCGCTTTCATCAAACTCCTGAACTTGCAGTTCCCGGTCTGGCCGGCCTACTTCAGCAATTGACCAGGGAATAAGCCATGGAATTGTTCAACAATCTTGCGCTTGGTTTCGGCGTGGCTTTCACGCTGCAAAACCTGATGTATGCCTTTATTGGCTGCCTGCTCGGCACGCTCATTGGTGTCCTGCCTGGTATTGGCCCACTGGCGACCATTGCCATGTTGCTGCCCGCCACCTACGCACTTCCGCCCGTGGCTGCACTGATCATGCTGGCAGGCATCTACTACGGCGCACAGTACGGTGGTTCAACCACCGCCATTCTGGTCAACCTGCCCGGGGAGTCGTCGTCGGTGGTCACCGTCATTGACGGCTACCAGATGGCGCGCCAGGGTCGTGCCGGCCCGGCATTGGCGGCGGCGGGTCTGGGGTCTTTTTTTGCCGGTTGCGTGGGGACGCTGATCCTGGCTGCCTTTGCCGCGCCACTGACCGAGCTTGCCTTCAAATTCGGCCCTGCTGAGTATTTTTCCTTGATGATTCTGGGCCTGATTGGTGCCGTGGTGCTGGCCTCAGGCTCGCTGCTCAAGGCCATTGCCATGATTGTGCTGGGTCTGCTGCTGGGCATGGTGGGTACCGATGTCAACTCGGGGGTGGCACGGTTCAGCATGGACATTCCGGAACTCACCGATGGCATTAGCTTTATCGTCATCGCCATGGGCGTGTTTGGATATGGCGAGATCATCAGTAATCTCTCCAAGCACGCGAGTGAGCGCGAGGTATTCACTGCCAATGTGACGGGCTTGATGCCGACCCGGGAAGATTTCAAGAACATGGTTCCGGCGGTGTTGCGCGGAACGGCGCTGGGCTCCCTGCTGGGCATTTTGCCGGGAGGCGGAGCAGTGATGGCGGCGTTTGCAGCCTACACCATCGAGAAAAAGACCAAGCTTCAACCGGGCGAGGTGCCTTTTGGCAAAGGCAATATCCGCGGCGTTGCGGCCCCCGAGGCAGCCAACAATGCAGGCTCGCAGACATCGTTTATTCCGTTGCTCACACTGGGGATTCCCCCCAATGCGGTGATGGCGCTGATGGTGGGAGCCATGACCATCCACAACATTCAGCCAGGCCCGCAGGTGATGACCAGCAACCCGGAGTTGTTCTGGGGTCTGATCGCCTCGATGTGGATCGGCAACCTGATGCTGGTGATCCTGAACCTGCCGCTGATTGGCTTGTGGATCAAACTGCTGAGCGTGCCCTACCGCTGGCTGTTTCCATCGATCGTGCTGTTCTGTGCCATTGGCGTGTACTCCACCAACAACAACACGTTTGACATCTGGATGGTGGGCATCTTTGGCTTCATCGGTTACCTGTTCATCAAACTGGGTGCCGAGCCGGCCCCGCTGTTGCTGGGCTTCATTCTGGGACCCATGATGGAAGAGTACTTGCGCCGTGCCTTGCTGCTGTCGCGCGGTGACTGGAGTGTGTTCATCACGCGCCCGCTGTCTGCCGGCCTGCTGGTTGCTGCGGCGCTGTTGCTGGTGGTGGTGTTCATGCCGTCCATCAAGGCCAAGCGCGAGGAAGCCTTCGTTGAGGATTGACATTGCGTGGAGCATCATAGGATTTGCCAATCTGGATGATTGGTTCAATTAACCCACAGAATGCCCGCCAGGGCCTAAGATTCGTCCTGTTCACTTATCGAACGCAACACTCTGAGGAATAAAACATGTCATTGATCAACACAGCAGTAGTACCTTTCAAGAACGAAGCCTTCCACAACGGCAAGTTTGTGACCGTGACCAACGAAACCCTCAAGGGCAAGTGGAACGTGTTCATTTTCATGCCCGCAGCATTTACCTTCAATTGCCCGACCGAAGTGGAAGATGCTGCCGACCACTATGCAGAGTTCCAGAAAGCCGGTGCCGAGGTCTACATCGTGACCACCGACACCCATTTTGCACACAAGGTCTGGCACGAAACATCACCTGCTGTTGGCAAGGCCAAGTTCCCGCTGATCGGGGACCCCACCCACGCGTTGACACGCGCTTTTGACGTGCACATTGACGCCGAGGGTCTGGCACTGCGCGGCACCTTCATCATTGACCCGCAAGGCATGATCAAGACGCTCGAAATCCACTCCAACGAAATCGCGCGTGATGTGAAAGAAACCGTGCGCAAGTTGAAGGCTGCCCAATACACCGCCGCCCACCCCGGCCAGGTCTGCCCTGCCAAGTGGAACGAAGGCGCCAAGACCATTGCTCCATCCATTGATCTGGTTGGCAAGATCTAAGAAGTTTTTCTTTCCAGCTTTTTCTTTTCCCCACTCCCCCCAACCCCCTCGCCCCACCGGGCGAGGGGGAGTCTTAACAGCCCATTTGGTTGCTGCGTGTCGAGTTGCGCTTCTACGGCCCGGATGTCGTTCGAGCCCCGTGACTTGAATACGGTGGCGTCGTAGGAGCCTCCCTTACAGCCAATGGTCAAATGTGGCTGTTAAGCCCCCCTCGCCCGGCGGGGCGAGGGGTTGGGGGAGTGGGGGAAGAATAGTAGCAAGAACCCAAGAGTAATCTCTTCAGCCGAATTCAGAAAGTAATCATCATGCTCGACGACACCCTCAAATCACAACTTTCCACCTACCTCGAACGTGTGACACTGCCGATTGAGCTGGTAGCTTCTCTGGACCAGAGCGAGACATCGGCACAGATGCGCGATTTGCTGGAAACCATTCAAGGTCTGCGCAGCGACAAGATCACCTTGCGCACTGATGGGTCCGATTCCCGCAAACCCTCTTTCTCCGTGCAGCGTGCTGGTACTGCCACCAGTCTGCGCTTTGCGGGGTTGCCGCTCGGTCACGAATTTACCTCGCTGGTGCTGGCGCTGTTGTGGAGTGGTGGCCATCCGCCCAAGGTCGAGCCGGAAGTTATCGATCAGATCAAGGCACTTGAAGGCGACTTCAGCTTTGAGGTCTATATGAGCCTGACCTGCCACAACTGCCCGGATGTGGTACAGGCGCTGGCACTGATGGCGATCCAGAATCCGAAAATCAAGACCACAGTCATTGAGGGTGGGGCATTTCAGGCGGAGGTCGAGGCGCGCGAGATCATGGCCGTTCCCATGGTATTCCTCAATGGCCAGGTGTTTGGCTCGGGGCGCATGTCGGTGGAGGAAATTGTGGCCAAGCTCGACAGCGGTTCTGCTGCGCGCGATGCCGCCAAGCTCTCTGCCAAAGAGGCGTATGACGTGCTCATGGTCGGCGGTGGTCCGGCGGGCGCTGCCGCCGCGGTCTACGCTGCACGCAAGGGCATTCGCACCGGAGTGGTGGCCGAACGCTTTGGTGGACAGGTCAATGACACCCTGGCAATAGAGAACTACATCTCGGTGCTGGAGACCGATGGCCCCAAGTTCGCTGCGGCGCTGGAAGCCCATGCACGCTCCTACGATGTGGACATCATGAATCTGCAACTGGCGCAGCGCCTCGTTCCCGCTACAGAGGCAGGGGGTCTGATTGAAGTGCAACTGGCCAATGGCGGAACATTGAAGTCGCGCAGCGTCATTTTGTCGACTGGTGCGCGCTGGCGCAATGTCAATGTGCCGGGTGAGGCGGAGTACAGAAACAAGGGCGTAGCCTATTGCCCGCATTGCGATGGCCCGCTCTTCAAGGGCAAGGACGTTGCGGTGATCGGGGGCGGCAACTCCGGCATTGAGGCAGCGATTGACCTCGCCGGCGTGGTGGGCCATGTGACGGTCATCGAGTTCATGAGCGAACTCAAAGCCGATGCGGTGTTGGTCCGCAAACTCAACAGTTTGCCCAATGTCACCGTGCATACCAACGCGCAGACGATCGAGATTACCGGGGCGCAGGGCAAAGTGAATGGCCTGCGTTACAAGGATCGTGGCACAGGTGACGAGCACTTGGTACCGCTGGAAGGTGTATTTGTGCAGATTGGCCTGGTGCCCAACACCGAGTGGCTCAAGGGCACGGTAGAGCTGAGCAAATTTGGTGAGATTGTGGTGGACGCCAAGGGCCAAACCAGTGTGCCGGGCGTGTTTGCCGCCGGCGACTGCACCACGGTGCCGTTCAAACAGATCGTCATTGCCGCCGGCGATGGTGCCAAGGCGGCACTCAGTGCCTTCGATTACCTGATTCGCACCCCTGCGCCGGTGGCCGCGCCAGTGGCCTAAGTGACCATTCTGCTGGCCCCGATGGAGGGGCTGCTGGATTTTGTACTGCGCGACATTCTCACCCGTGTTGGTGGGGTGGACCGCTGTGTTTCGGAGTTCATCCGCGTAACGGACACTTTGCTACCCGAGCGCACGTTCTTGCGCATCGTTCCCGAATTGGCGCAGGGTGGGCGCACTGCGGCAGGCGTACCTGTGCGGCCCCAATTGCTAGGGTCCGACCCACACTGTCTGGCAGACAATGCGGCCCGCCTGGCAGCGATGGGAGCACCCGGTGTGGACATCAATTTTGGCTGTCCGGCCAAGGTGGTGAACCGGCACGGCGGGGGGGCAGCGCTCCTGTTGGAGCCCGAGTTGCTGACCCGCATCGTGGCCGCTGTGCGGGGAGCCGTCCCGCCGCATGTGCCGGTGTCTGCCAAGATGCGATTGGGTTTCCACGACGACTCCGAGGCCGTGGAATGCGCCCAGGCGATTGAGGCTGGCGGCGCCACTGAACTGGTGGTGCATGCGCGCACCCGGGCCGACGCTTACCGACCGCCGGCGTACTGGGAGCGGGTCAACGACATCCGTCTCGGCGTGGCGATTCCCGTCGTGGCCAACGGTGAGGTCTGGACGGTAGAAGATGCGCAGCGCTGCCGTGCAGCATCGGGATGCAATGCCATCATGCTGGGTCGCGGAATGGTAGTGAACCCGGGTCTGGCCCTGGCCATCGCACATGCCGATGACCCGCATCTCCCTCATGATGGTGAAGTGTCCTGGTCCAAGCTGCTACCGCATATCGACCATTTCTGGCAGATGGTCTGCGCGCGACTGGAGCGCCGCCAACGTGCCGGGCGGCTCAAACAGTGGTTGAATTTTTTACGTCGGCATTACCCGCAGGCGCAGGCGGCCTACCTGGAGTTGCGTGCAGTCAATGACGAGGCGGTGATTGGCAACTGGCTGGCGCGTCAAAACTGATCAGGTGAACAGTGCCTCAAAACCATCGACGGGTTCAAACCTGCCCTTGCGGTACAAAAGGCGGGTGGGGCCTGGCAGAGCACGCGCCGGTACAGAGTGCTGGTGGTCACCCGGATAACACAGCACACGTTTTCCGTTCTCGTCGAATGTTTCCGGAAGCACCAGGGGAGGTCGCTGGTTTCGAGCAGCTTCCAGGACACCTTTGACATTTGTGTGGCGTGCCAAATGTGCCAGGCTCATGATCTGCGGTGGTGCCAGTTCGATCTGACCCGCCCAATACTGCTCAAGCGCCAGCCGCGGGGACACCCATATGCTCTCGGTCGCTTCGTGATTGTCGTGACGCGCTTGCTGGTCGGCTGGAACTGCAGCGACGAAGAATCGGGTGTCAAAACGCTTATTGGTAATCGAGGGCATACGCGGGGTGATCCAGCGCGACCAGGGCACCAGGGCGCTGGTCTCTAACTGCAGAGAATGCATGGACAGCATCTGGTTGAATGGCGATGTTGTCGCAGATCTCTGTATCGCATCCAACGACTGTGGGTTTGTTGTGAACAATACGCCTGACTCTTCAAACGCTTCCCGGACTGCCGCTACGAACAAACCCTGCGCCTTCGCGACGGTCAACGCTGGTTCTGCCAGTGCCAGATGGAGTTGTGCAGGCGATTGGTCGAGATGTCGCTCGGCATCCACTTCAGAGTCATTGGCGTCGAGCTTCCCGCCGGGGAAAACATAGGCCCCACCCAAAACATCCGACAAGCCATGGCGCTTGAGCAGAAATACTTCGAGCCCACGTTCGTCGTCGTCACGCAGCATCACGACGGTGGCAGCGTCACGCGGTGCTGCCGTGGGTACTTCAGAGTTCAATTCCATGTGCAGACTTCGTTATTGAAAAATTTCAAGGCAGGTGACGGCCTGGTGGACTACGGTGGTTCCAATTGCCCTTTTGGGGCAAGCAAATCGGATGGCTCGTCATTCCAGGTGGCAGGATTTCATTATGTCTATGGATTTCAAAGTGCGCGTCGCAATTGTGACCGGAGCGGGTGGTGGTGAGTGATCCATGGCGCGCGCGTGGTGGCTACAGCGGTTCGCTCTGTGCTGCGCAGAACCGGCACGGTCACTCCCACGTGGCAGGGTCCACCTTGTAGTAGCCGCATAGCTCACGGTAGAGGGCCGGATATTGCGCTGCCAGTGCACTGGCTTGTTCAAAAAATACCTCGGACACGACCGCAAAGAATTCTGCGGGGTCCTGTGCGCCGTAGTGGCTCAGCAGGCCTTGCTCCCCCATGAACGCCTGGCCTTGCAGGTGGCCATAGGCGTCCTGAAAAACTGCTGCCCAGCGCTGGGGGTCGTGTTGCTGGTCTCCCAGCAGCGGAGGTGGTGCCCCACGTGGCACGCCGTTTTCCTGGTCGAGTTGGTGGGCAAACTCGTGGATCACGACGTTGCGTCCATCGGCAGGATCCAGTGCACCTTGCAAAGCATCTTCCCAGGAAAGAATGACTTGCCCCTGTGACCAGGATTCTCCCGCCAACGCCTGGCGATTCTCCTGCAAGACACCCGCGCCATCGGTGGTGGAGCGGTCCACCAGGAATGCACCCGGGTAAATAAGTATCTGGCGTACCTTGTCAAAATAGTCGGTGGTTCGGTTCAATAGCAGCAGGCATGCTTGTGCAGCAATGACAACCCGCATTTCTTCGGTGATTGTTAAACCAGCGCAACCGATAAAGGACTTCTCGGCAATGAAGACCTGCATGTGCTTCTTGAGTTGCAATTGCAGGGGTGCCGGAAGGCGCCGAACCAGAGGGACACGGCGCGACAAAATCTTGCGCCATACCGCAGGAAACGCCTGTGTCTGGATGCGCTGGCGGCGCCAGGCCAACCAGCGCGGGTGCCAGGCAAAGCCCAACGCCAGCGCAGCAGCGATGATACAAAGAAGGTAAAAGGCCACGTCGGGCATCCAGTCACTCAGGTTGCAATGACCCCGTAGCTGACGCCCGATCCGGGGATATCAAGGGCTGGACTGCATTACCTGCAAACCAGCACGGGCACCGGGGACTCTGCGACCACCTTGGTGGCAACACTACCCAGCATCAGCCGCGCGATGCCTGAGCGCCCGTGCGATCCCATCAGGATCAGGTCGGCGCCCTCGGCCAGTGCGGTTTGTACGATGCCACTGGCCGCTGCGACGTCCTCTACCAGACGCACCTGCAGTGCAATCGACTCACCACCCTGCGTGCACAGTGCTTCCACTTGCGCATGCGCCTGCGCTGCGTGCTCTTGCGCCGCAGCCATATAGGACTGGAATCCCACCGGATTGACTTCACCTACACCCATGTAGGGGTACGGATCGGCAACGTACACCGCCGTCAGTTTTGAGCCATGAATACGGGCCAGGCTGACAGCCATTTGTGCGGCATGGGCCGAGGCTGCGGAACCATCTGTTGCCAGAATGATGTGTTTGAACATGGGGCACCTCAATAATGAATAGCCTGATGCTGCGCGTTTCATTCGGTAGCGTCGTTGACTTATGTCAGACTAGACAAAGTTGACGGAATGTCTCGTGGTTAACGGGGCGCTGCAATGGGAAAATTTCACCCGATTTGCGCTTAATATTCAGGTCTTATGCCCCATGTCGGGGTCGCACAGGAGGCTGTATGGCAAAAGGTGACCAGCGAAGCGAGAAGTTGTCCAAAAAACCCAAGAAAGACACGTCTGAGCCCAAGGGCTCGACTTCAGATCGACCCAGTCCACCAGTGACAACAGTCATGCCCAAGGGCAAACTCAAGAACAAGTGAAGGATTTATCGGGCAATCGCCTTGGCAGCAAGGCGGGCTGAGAGGATGCATCCACCAAGAAAGGTGCCCTCTAAAGCCCGCAGTCCATGCACGCCACCGCCACCAAAGCCTGCCGCTTCACCCACAGCGTAGAGCCCGGTAATGGGATAACCCTCGAGATTCAAGACGCGGCTTTGCAGATCGGTCTGGATACCGCCCAGGCTCTTGCGGCTGGTAATAAACTCGCGGATGGCGATCAGCGGCAGGGCCTTTGGGTCTTGAATTGGTTGGAATTTACATAACCGTACCTTGTCGCCGCGGTACTGGCGCAATTCGGCGATGCGGCGCAATTGTTCATCGTTCATGAAACTCCGACCGCGCGCGATCGTGGCGTCGTAATGCGTAACGGCGTCGGCAACAGAGTCGATTTGTACCGATTTATCGCCCTGGAGGGCGTTCATTTTCTCAACCAGCTCAGGTAGTGAGTTGGCCGTGACAAAGTCTTCGCAGTTCTCCAGCATGTCGTTTACCAGCCAACGGTTACCAAAAAGAATGTCGCGCAGGAATCCGAACACCTTTTTGTCGCGCACCGAGGGATTGAACTCGGCGCCCGAAATCGCAAGTTCTTTCAAGGCAATGCGCAAATTGAGCACTTGCCACGAGTAGGCTTTTTCCTGTGCGCAAATGTCTGTGACCAGTCTTCTCGTGTCAAAACCGGATACCAGAGGCTGAGGTCCGATTCGTTCACCGCGCCAGTTCAGCCACAGTGCCGAGCGCGATGGCACCAGCGACAGCCCATGGTTGGGTTTGCGTGGGCGCGGGTGGTGCACCCCAGCAGCGTAGTTCCACATTTTGTCGAGGTGGGTGAGATTGCCACCGACGGTCTCTACAGACTGGTGGAGGGTGCCATCAGCAAACCGATGCGAGCCATTCAGAATGACATCCGGCGGACGGCTCCAATCGGCATGCCAGTGCTTGCGTACCATATCCATGCTGCCATTGATGCCCCCGGTGGCGACGACCACATGCTCCGCGCTGGCCTCAAAAGCTGCACCATTGATTTCCTCAAATCCCTGCGCACCCGCCACCTTGCCGCCGTCCATGCGCAGCTGCTCGACCCGGTGCCCAAAACGCAACGTGAGTTTGTCAACGTGTTTGTGCGCGTGCAGTGCCACAATCAGTCGTTCGGTCAATTCTTTGCCGGTCCCCCACACAAGGTGAAAACGTGGCAGGGAATTTCCTGGGCGGAACTCCCCGCGCTCGACCCAATTGACCACCGGAAAAAAGCCGATACCGTACTTGCGAACCCATTGGTATACATCGGGCGTGCACCGGTTGACGTAGGCTTCAGCCCATTTCCGCGGCCAGATATCCTCGGTGCCAAATTCGGCAAAGCTGCACCAGTCACGCAGTGCCAGATCGGTGGAGTCACGCATGCCCATGCGGCGTTGTTCCGGGGTGTCAACAAAGAACATTCCACCAAAGCTCTCACGTGCCAGGCCACCGAATACATTTGCTTCGTCGCGGTCCAGCAGGGTGACGGTCTTGCCGTGGTCCAGCAATTCCAGAGCCGTGACAATTCCCGCCAACCCACCTCCGACGATCAGCACTTCACTGTGGTATTGCTGCATGGTCCTCTCGCTTTCCCGATGTGGAAGTCATCTTAGCGTGCCACTTTCTTGAAGCGGATTGCACGGTCCAGTTCGATAGCGTCCTTTTTGACCTGGCGTTGGGCGTCGAGCTGTTTCCCGTGGGCGAGCCACTGCGTGAACTCCTCGGGGGTCTCCAGGGTGATGCGCCCCAATGCGCCGGTACGAAAATCCTGTATCACCAGTTCCGCCGCCTTTTGCATATTGACCTTCGCTCCACTTTGGAGTGCGCCGCGCCTCCTGCCCACCGCTTCGAGCAACTGCTCGTCACTTTGATCGCCCACATCCCTCATTTGGTACCGCGCTTCCAATTGCGCACCATAGTGCTGGCGAAGATAGCCGAGCAATTCCAGTGCAACTTCTTCGTCGTCAAAGGCATTGCGCCCGACGGCACCACTGGCGGCAAGGTTGTATCCGCTCTTGGCAACGATGATACGTGGCCACAACACACCGGGCGTGTCAAAGAGGTAGAAGCCATCGGCCAACACGGTGCGCTGCTCCAGTTTGGTGACACCGGCCTCGTCACCGGTCTTGGCGGCACGCTTTCCCTTGAGGGTGTTGATCAGTGTGGACTTGCCAACGTTCGGAACTTTGACCATGCTGCCGCGCAGCGGTGCCAACTCAAAACAAGCCTGCACCAACACCTTGGCAGGCGTCGCCATACTGGCGTCCAATCCCAATGCCCGGGTTCCTGGCAACGCGTTGTAGTGGGCCAGCCATTGTGTGGTGCGATCAGGGTCTGCGAGGTCCTGCTTGTTGAGCACTTTCAGTGCGGGCTTGCCCTCTGTCAGTTGCGCCAACATGGGATTGGCACTTGACGCAGGCAGCCTGGCATCGAGCAATTCGATCACCACATCGATCTCACGCACACGCTCTTCAATAGCCTTGCGTGTCAGATGCATATGCCCGGGAAACCACTGAATTGCCATACCGATTTGCTGTGCCTCGATGGATTGAATTTACGGTTCGAATTGTCAGGCACTTTGCCTGCACCGCGAGGCTAGGCAGTTCGCTCTAGGAAAAATGCTGGATTTAAGGTGCCGCCACTAGGTCATTTCAAGACAATTCGACCCATCACTTTTTTTATTCCACTTTTTTCAGGAGTTACCCATGTCCAGCAAAAACCTCGCGACCGTTACCAATGAGCTGATCGAATCCTATGGCAACACAGCCAAGAATGTCATCAACGCTTACCGCGTGGGTAACGAGCGCGCAGTGGCTTATGTGGACCAGAGTTGGGCTGCAGCCGTCAAGAAGACCGGCACGCGTTTGAGCTTGGAAGTTCGTGGTAACGCCGTTGCAGCGCAAAAGAAGTTTTCTGGTTTCTATGCGCGTGGCGTGGAATTGACGTCGGATGGCGCCGATGTGGCTGTCAACAAGGCGGTGGAGATTGCAGGTAAGGGTGTGAATCAGGTAGCCGCCAACGCCAGCCAGTTCGAAAAGGCAACAGGCGTCAAGTTGCACGCTTTGGCCGTCGCCGCCGTACCTGCGGCGCAGGCCGTTACCAAAGTGGTTGCCAAGATGGAAGCCCAGTCGGGTGTGTTGGCTAACAAGATTGCTGGCAAGACTGCCAAGGTCAAAGTAGCCGCGGTCAAACGCGCTGTCGCCAAGAAAGCGGTTCGCACGCGCAAAGCTGCTTAATCGCTGGTGCCGGCGCTGACGGCACGTGAACTCTATGCCCGCGTCGTGACGCGGGCTTTCGTGTTTTATCGTTCCAGATCCTTGGTCCGGCGGCTACGTTTTTCGCGCTCGGTTTCATTCGGGACGAGGTTCCCGGGAGCGCGTTTTTCCTGATGCCAGCCCTGATCTCTTGGCGTTGCCGGTGCAACGTTTGGTGCACTCACGGATGGCGTGGTATGGCCTGTTTGGGGTGGCTGTGCTGTTGGTGTGGGGCGCTCGGGGCGCTGGCCTCCGGGGTTCCCTCGGGGTTCATGGGGTGTGGGGACACGAGACTCCGCTTGACGGTGGGAAAAGTCTGGACGTCGGTATGGATGCACAACGCCCTGATCCCGCGCGCCGTCGCGAACGCCACCGCCGTCGCGCCGGTCACCGGGTTCGCGCCCATCATTGCGGTCGCGCGGCCGATCGCGATGTCCATCTCGGTCCCAGTCGCGCCCACGGTATTCGGGGGGGCGGTCCCAACGTCGATCACTGTGGCCACGTGTATGTGGATACACGCGCAGGTATACCGGAGGTGGTGACCAGGCGCCACCAGGGAGCCAGCCCCAGCGGCCGTGCCACTGATCCCATTGGCCATAGCGATTCAAGTCGTCCGACAGAGTGACCTCGGGTGAGACATAGCGGTAGTTGCCCGTCGCATCGTTGTTTTCTGCATAGATCTGTGCGCCCACCCAGTCACTGAAGCCATCGGGCATGGGAGCCTGACTTTCAGAACGTGCGCCTTCAAACTCCATTTGTTCACCGTCACGCAACCAGGCGCGCTGTGCTTCGGCTGCCAGGGTCGATTCGAAGCGGAGGCGTCCCTGAAGCGCCAACACCCGGGTCGATTGCGGGCGTTGGTCGACCCGGTAGAGGCCCTCGCTCTCCAGAAGAATCCATCCTTCGCGTGTTTGAATCCGTGTCACGGGTGCTAGATCGTCAGAACGCAATCGCAGCGCGATCGCGCCCCGCCGAAGGCGCAACAGCAGCGCCTCGTCGCCGATCTGGCCCACTTGCAGGTCTGCGCGCTCATCAAGCCACACGCTGGTTGGCCCAATCCGTAGCGCCACGCGCGAATGCGGATCGGAGTTCAAAAATTCGCCTTGCGCGATGATCTGGTTGAGCGTGACGGGCCGCCATTCGCCGCTGAAGTCGTCAAAGTAGCGCACATTGCCCGTGACAGCAACAATGCGTCCAACAATGACTGGCGGCGGCGCAGCGGATGCCGTGCCTGCCATGGCAAGTACGGTGGCAGTCAACAGGACGAGCCGCATCGCGCGTACTGCGACAAAGTAGTGAAATTGTGAAATGGTCAAGGTGCGCTCCAGCAATGCAGCTCTAACGCGCCAGAACGCCGGGCCGCTGACCCTTGCCGCAAATTATCAGGCGGATGCTGCAGAAAGGTAATTCTGCAGGTAGTCGTCAAAGTCCAATGTGTCCTCGCGCTCCGTCGACTTTTGTTCCAAAACGGAAGCATGCGCCATGGCTTTGTAGTGCTCTTCAAGTGCATGGGGCATGGGCATAGACTGCATGGCTTCTTTGATTTCTTTGGATCTGCTTCTCACAAATGCAACAAAGGACCCATTGGGCTGGGCTTTGACCGCCTGTAGCACACGGGCCGATGGCAGCGTATCCGGGTGGGCCAATGAGTCAACGGCAGCATCCAGCGCAACTTGGTGGGCAAGATTGCCTTCAATGGTGTCCAAGCGCTGGGCGATAGGACGCATGGACTGCAGCAACTCGGCGGCCCACGTGGTGAGCACAACAGACTCGCCAGATCGTTCCAACACCAGGCCGGGCTCGCGTCCGCGCTCCGCCACTTTGTGCTGGTTGCGCCCCAGTGCAGCAATTTCATCGGACGTATCTGGCGGGCTGTTGCTAACCAGACAATGCACCAAAAACACGTCGAGAAACCGCATGGTCTGCGCTCCGATACCGACCGTTTCGAATGGATCCAGGTCCATCAAGCGCACCTCGACATACTCCACCCCGCGTTCGCGCAGCGCGTGTACCGGGCGCTCTCCAGGGCGCAATACCCGTTTCGGGCGGATCGTTCCGTAGAACTCGTTCTCGATTTGCAGCAGACTGGTCGACAACTGACGGTAGGCACCATCCGGGCTTCGCACACCGATGGTCTCGTATGGAGGGTACGGTTGCCGCATGGCGTTTTGCAAGGCATTGAGGTAGTCGGGCAGGCTGTTATAGCTGATTGCCAGGCTGGTTTGGGCATCGCTCTGGTATCCCAATCGGCCCATCCGCAGCGATGTCGCGTAGGGCAGGTAACGGGTGTACTCATTGAGCGTTTGCAACCGATGGTCGCGCCCTGCGACGAATGTCGTGCAGACCGCGGGCGACGCCCCAAAGAGGTACAGCAGCAGAAATGCGTTGCGACGGAAGTTACGGATCAAGCCAAAGTAGGCTTCACTGGAAACTCCAGGCAGAGACCAGTTGTAGTGAATTCCGGAGATCGTCTGCATACGCCGCCCATAGCGGTGGCCGAGGCCCATTCGGTAGACGCTCTTGGATCGGCCCACGTTGGACGTCCCATATTGGCCAATGGGAATGAGGTGGTCCTCCGGCAGGCCACAAGGCATGCTCGAAGCCCAGAGCATTTCGTCAACCAGCGCCCGCGTTGTGACTTGCTGGAGTTGCGTGAGTTCGTCCAGGCACGACAACACGTTGCGGTGCACCCCGGTAATGAGCTCGATCTGGGATTCACTGAAATCCGTGGTGATGTGCGGGTGGGTGAGTGGTGAGCCCAGCGTAGCGGGGTGAGGAGTCATGGCCAGCCCACCCTGTGGGGTACTTCTCAGACTCTCCTTCTCAATACCGCGCAGGATGCTTTGCAGTTGTTCTGTAGTCAGTTCCCCGAGGGCCTGCGACGCCTGATTCATGATAGTGGCCCTTCAACCGGTTTGCGTTGGTGTGGGGCGCGAAGTTACCACAATTGGATATAGCAAAACCAATGGGTGCGTCATGCCCAAACCACAACTGGCGTTGGTGCGGTCGATTTCAAGTCCTATCGTGCGTTATCGTCGGTGAGGTCGGTCTATGCGGCATCAATATCCGGGTCGAAGCACCAGATTGGAGCACGGGTAGGCAATGCAAGGGAGCACATAGCCTTCGTTCTGCTCTTCGGTGGTTATTCCGGGCCAATCAACTTCGTAACGAACCTGGCCGCTGTGCAACTGACCAATGCAGGTGCGGCATGCGCCGTTGCGACAAGAGCTGGGCCAATTACTGCCGCCCTGCTCAAGGGAGACCAGCAGCGGTTGGTCAGAAAATGCATCTACTTGCAGGCCATCGGGCTCGGTACGGGCGCTGTAAAGAATAGGTGTGACGGAATGTTTCATGGTCAGGACGAGATCGCTGCGGAATGGAGTTCGATGACTTCATCGGTCACCTCCGGCTGACAGCCCGCGTCCAGCGATTCCCAACCGCGACGGACAACCACCCGGGTTTCGGAATAGCATAACTCGACGCGTGCTGCTTGCGGGTAACGCCTGTGCACGAAGGCCTCAATGGACGCAGGCATGCTGAGGCGAAACTGTGCTAAAGCCAGGTCTGTTGCAGGATGGTCGTCGGTGTGTATCCACGGCAGAGTCGCCGCGATCCATAGCAAAGGTGGCCAGCCAAGGCTAACTACACTGGGTTCAAATCCTTGCGATGTAAGCCACTGCTGTGCCCAGACGCGGTCCTGCACATCGGTTGTGGGTGCTCCCCAAGCGGCGGCCAGCAGTTCGACCAGCCACTGGTTGCAATTCTGGTAGCGATCGCTGAAAGTGTGGGCATTGGCGCTGTAGGTGTCACCGAGCCAGCGTAGCGCCTGGCTGTTGTCCAGTGCAGTGCGTTCCAGCGCAGCGGCTTCTTGCGCAGGAAGAAAAACAATGGAAAGGAATCCTTGCGACGGGTCTCTGGAACCCATCACGAAGCCACTGATGCCCTGATCGAAAAGGCGGGGGCGCTGCTCATCACAGGCGAAATACAACTGACGTACGGACCACGGCGCATTCAGGCTTGCTTGCAGACTGACGCCCGCATGCGAGTAGCGATGGCCCAGCCACTCCAATGCCAGGCCCGAACGCGACACCAGCGCTACCGTCGCCCCAGAGCGCTCAAGTTCGGCTTTGGCGATGGCTGCGACTTGCAGCCATCGATCCTGCTCGTGGGCAGTCGACTCCGCGGGACTTTGGCAGTAACGCAACGACTCGGCGCACGCAAAGGCACCCCAGCACCACAGTGCCAGGAAAATCATAGTGCGGCGAAATGAACGGGTCAGACCCGCAAGTGCCATGCAGGTTTTCAAAGCAGTACGGGACGGCTTTCCAGTTCACCGAACCAGTTGTCGGCCAGGACCAGGAAAAAAGTGGACGCTTCACCACCCGTTGTCACTTTGGAAAAGGCAACGCCGTACGGACGATGGTTGGCAGCAAGTGTTTGGCCGACCGCCAGTTGGGCTTGGTCGACCGCGCTGCGTGGGAGCCGCAGCGAAATTTCAGCCGTGGCCTCTGGAGTCGCAGCGACCAGGCGCAAGCGCAGCGTGTCAGGTTGCAGTTCGATTGGCTCCATGGCAACGAGCGTGTATCGACCTTGCGCAACCTGCTTCTTTCCAGACGAACTGTCGCTTGATTTCTCGACCGACGTGGAGAGGCTACCTATCGCGGTGGACGAGGCACTGAATGCCGAGGAGCTGTCCGCCACTGCTGCAGTGTTCAGTAACAGATGGGTCAGCGCGATCAGCGTAGCGGCGCGTTGCAAAAAGTGTTGCATAAAGTGGTCGTGAGTGATTCGGGATATTTGGGCGCGAAGCTTCGATTGTGACCGCGAAAAAAACCCCCGTGCCAGTGATGGCGCGGGGGTTAAAGCAAGGTTATGACGCCCTGCGAGGAGACGCGACCCTCAGTCGCAATCTTTCTGAGCAACTTTGATGCCAAGTCAGCGCACCAATTCGGCCCACTATTTCTTGAGCGCTGCCTTCCAGTCGCGAAACACGTCGAGATCGACGCCATCGGGGTAATGCAGCAAACCGGGTTTGTAGCCCTTCTTGCCTTTCTCGCCATACTGCCATATGAATTTCTTGGTCTGGCGGTCAATGACCACTACCCGGTCATGCAGGTCATCCACGACAAGAATGTCACCGGTTTCCGGCAATTCACGGGCGATCGATGGATGGTCGAGCATGCCGTCGCCGTCTTCAGCGAAGTATTCCCAAATGATCTTGCGGGTGGCGGGATCAAAGATGATGACGCGGCCCGGTTTCCAGAAGTCCGCAACGATGATGTGCTTGCCGTCTTCCGTAGGAAATGCGTCCGATGGATAGCGCAGTTTGGGGGCTTTCACGCTCCACAGCACTTTGCTGTCACGTGTGATGCGCGATATCCAGGCATCCGTGATCTCGGTTACCAGCAGGTCCCCATTGTCCATGGGCGTTGCACCATTGGGGTGGGCCAACTGGGTGGGTGGATTGTGCTTGCACTGACCGGGTGTGCCCCACTGGGTTGTTTCCTTGTTGGTCTTCGGATCAATGATGAGTACGCGGCAGTTGCGGATATCCGCGGTCACAAACTGACCATCGGCCAGCAGATGCGAGTCGTCTGGGTAGTTCAGCAGGCCATTCTTGCTCCCACGGTGGTTGGGAACACCGTAGGTCCAGGTCAAAGCCTTGCTCTCGTAGTCCACGATGTGCAGGTCGTAGTTGTCTTCCTCGCTGATCGCGAGCAACTTGCCATCGGCCGAGAAATTCACGTCCTCGTTGCCCCGGTAGACCTCCAGACTGGGCGACGGAAACTCCCACACAATGCTTTTGTCGGGGGCAATCTCGATCAACCGGTTGTTTCTTCGGTCGGCAATGATGATGGGGTAGGGTAGTGGTTTGCCCCAGGACTGCACACGATTCTTGCGATTGCCAGTGACGGGCGGGATGGGGGGCAAGGCCACACCGCTGGATACGATGCCAGCGCCAATCATTTCCGGCGTGACCTTGACGGCGATACCTGCAACGGGGTCTCCTTTTTTGGTTTGCGCGGCAGCAGCGGTGGGCAAGCCCAACAGCAAAGCGATCGCTAGCCCCGTGAATGAAAGCCGGATGGCGTTGGTCGAGTAGGTGTTTTCATGTCGGAACATGCAGGGAGTCCTTGAAGGAAAGATGTGAAAAGCCGCGACATTTGCGCTTCGGAGATTCTTTCCGAGCCAGGCGTTTGCAGTCTTGACTTGTCGCAATAGAGCCGAAACTAGGGCGCCTCAACAACCGTGCGACCATCCAGGGGTTGTACGGCGCGGGCGTTGTCTGCAAAACGCTTGCGGTAAGTCGCCAGTTGTTCGCTGGAGAGTTCAAGCGGTTGTTGCATCACAACCCACTTCACACCCTCGGTACATGGTGGTGCGGTGAGCGAGCCGGTGTAGCGGTAATAAGCACGCTGGTGGGGAATCAGATTGGTGGCATCCATCGAATGGCTGGCCTGCAGATGGTCACCATCAGGCTTGGGCGGAATCAAAGGTAACAACTGCCGCAGCATGGTGTTTTCCTTACCCATGCGAAACAGCACCACCACCGCCAGCAGTTGCCCCGAGGCACTTTTGTGCAGCAGATGTGCGGCCATGGGAAATTCTTCCCCATGGATCTGGTCACCGCCAGGGGTGTGAAAGTGAAACTGTTGCAATGCGTAAGCATCCTTACCAATGCGCAAGACGCTGCGCTTGTCAAACCGTACCCGCACCGTGTGGCCATCGTTGGCAATGCGCAAAGGTGCAGGCTGGTACGCGAATTCGAGGACTTGCCCCGACCTTTTTTCGGTGGCGTTGATGTTGATGGGGGACTGGCGTTTTCCGGTCTCGCACAACGACGCGTTGACGTTGATGCTGGCAAGTGCGAGCGCGGTGCAAATGAAAAGCTTCATACGTCCCATGATGCCACCGTGCAATCCAGTCCAAGCCAGCGTTTGGCAGCACTTTGCAGTGCATCGGTTCTGCCCGTAGAGCCTATGACCAATGGTGGAGGTGGCGCAGTGTGTGCCACGGGCGCAGGGGCAAGCCATCCGCGTTGCTCCAGAACCCGCCGGGTCTGGCGTGCCACTGGTGCACCACCTTCGAGCAAGTGCACAGCATCACCAACCAGCGATCGGAGAATGTCGCTGGCGAAGGGGTAATGCGTACACCCCAAAACGAGCGTGTCAATCTGGTCAGGTTGTGAGTCAAAAGTGCCCATTACGCTTGTGGACTGTGCGCAGATAGCTCCTATTTGTATAGCATCATCACGTTCGATTGCATCGGCCAGCCCATCGCAGGGCTGCAGTACGAACACCGCCTGTGCGGACAGGCCCTCCAGCAGGGAGCGGAATTTTTCACTTTGCAACGTTCCGCGTGTAGCCATAACGCCAATGCGGTGCGTGGTACTCAGAGCCACCGCGGGTTTGAGCGCTGGCTCAATTCCCACGATGGGTATCTCAGGGTGTGCCTCGCGCATCAGGTGAATGGCAGCGGCAGTCGCGGTATTGCAGGCGACCACCATCGCCTTGACGCGGTGCTGTGCAGTGAGGTAACGGGTGATCGCAGACGCGCGCTGGATGATGTGGCTGTCTTCGCGTTCGCCATAGGGGGCGTGGCCCTGATCGGCCAGATAAACGAAGCGCTCGTGAGGTAGTTCGGTCAGCAACGCGCGCAGCACGCTCAAGCCGCCCACCCCACTGTCAAACACGCCGATGGCGTCAACATTGCGGTTGACACCATTCATGCTGCCGCTCTCAGGCGCTGGCGACCGGAATGGTCTTGAACTCGCCGCTGGCAATCTTTTTCTGCCACTCGGCGGGTCCCGTGATGTGGGCGCTGGTACCACCGGCGTCAACAGCCACTGTCACCGGCATGTCGACCACATCAAACTCGTAGATAGCTTCCATGCCGAGGTCGGCAAACCCCAACACCTTGGCGGTCTTGATGGCCTTGGACACCAGGTAGGCGGCCCCACCCACTGCCATCAGATACGCACTTTGGTGCTTCTTGATCGCTTCGATGGCGATTGGCCCGCGCTCGGATTTTCCAATCATGGCAATCAGGCCGGTTTCGGCCAGCATCATCTCGGTAAATCCGTCCATACGGGTGGCGGTCGTGGGTCCGGCAGGACCCACTGCTTCATCGCGCACGGGATCAACCGGTCCAACGTAGTAAATGACGCGATTGGTAAAGTCCACCGGCAACTTTTCGCCCTTGGCCAACATATCCTTGATGCGCTTGTGCGCTGCATCGCGCCCGGTGAGCATCTTGCCATTGAGCAGTAGCGTGTCGCCCGGTTTCCAGCTGGCCACTTCGGCCTTGGTCAGGGTATTGAGGTCCACCTTTTTGCTCTTTACATAGTCGGGCTTCCAGGCAACGTCGGGCCAGGAGTCCAGCGATGGGGGCGTGAGGTACACCGGTCCGCTGCCATCCATCACAAAGTGGGCGTGGCGGGTGGCTGCACAGTTGGGGATCATCGCCACCGGTTTGCTGGCCGCGTGGGTGGGATACATCTTGATCTTGATATCGAGTACCGTGGTCAAACCACCAAGACCCTGCGCGCCAATGCCCAGCGCGTTAACCTTTTCGTAGAGTTCCAGCCGAAGTTCCTCCACCTTGGACAGGGCTGCGCCGCTGGCTGCCTTGGCTTGCAATTCGTACATGTCGAGGTCGTCCATCAGGCTTTCCTTGGCCATCAGAACTGCTTTCTCGGCGGTGCCGCCAATGCCGATCCCCAGCATGCCCGGTGGGCACCAACCCGCTCCCATGGTGGGTACTGTTTTGAGAATCCATTCGACCACGTTATCTCCCGGGTTGAGCATGACCATCTTGCTCTTGTTCTCCGAGCCGCCACCTTTGGCGGCGACCGTCACTTCCAGCGTATTGCCAGGCACGATTTCGCTGAAGATGACGGCCGGCGTGTTGTCCTTGGTGTTCTTGCGCTCGAATTGTGGGTCTGCCACCACGCTGGCGCGCAGGGTGTTGTCCGGATGGTTGTAGCCGCGGCGCACGCCTTCATTGATGGCGTCATCGAGGCTGCCGGTGAAACCTTCCCAGCGCACATCCATGCCCACTTTCAGGAACACGTTGACGATGCCGGTGTCCTGGCAGATCGGGCGCTGACCCGTGGCGCTCATCTTGCTGTTGGTCAGAATCTGTGCGATGGCGTCCTTGGCTGCTGCACTCTGCTCGCGTTCGTAGGCGCGTGCCAGATGGGCGATGTAATCAGCAGGGTGGTAGTAGCTGATGTACTGCAGTGCGGCGGCAACGGATTCAATGAGATCGTTTTGGCGGATGGCGGTCATGGTGGAGGGACCTCTGGGAGTTGAAAATCAGTGGCTTTGGCCGGGGGCATGCGACATCAGGCGGTCGGTGTAGGCAATCGCCATCGCCGAAAGCAGAAAGGTGATGTGGATCGCGGTTTGCGCAATCAGCACTTTTTCGTCGTAATTGGCTGCGTTGATGAAGGTTTTGAGCAGGTGAATTGAGCTGATGCCAATGATGGCCGTGGCCAACTTGACTTTGAGTACCGAGGCATTCACATGGCTTAGCCACTCGGGCTGATCCGGGTGGCCATCCAGGTCCATCCGACTGACAAAAGTCTCGTAGCCACCTACGATCACCATGATCAGCAGGTTAGAGATCATCACAACGTCAATCAAGGCCAGCACTACCAACATGATGATGGTTTCGTTAAGTGCGGTTGTGGCCAGTGTGGTGGTGATGGTCTCGCCCAGCGCATTGGTCACCACTGTGGTGGGTTCCTTGTACCCGATACTGGTAATCAGGGCCTGCAGCGCCGTCTGGCTGCCAAAGGCGGCTTCGAGCAGGTGCACCAATTCGATCCAGAAGTGAAAAACATAGACGCCCTGGGCGGCAATCAGTCCCAGATAAAGGGGAAGTTGGAGCCAGCGGCTGGCAAAGATGAAACTTGGCAAGGGACGCATACGGCGGGGCGCGCCGGATGCAGAGGAATCGATGGCGTGGGTTTTAGGCTTCATAAGCTCGCAATTGTAGGCTTGCGTGTTCCTGTAAATCCCGCCAAGCAGGCAGTGCCATGTAAGTTTGAGGCCAGTCAGTGCGTTGTAAGTGCAACCCACGACATTCTCGCAACTTTTACTAACTTGAAGGAGACCTGCCCATGAGTGATCACAGTTCCGCGATTGAGTCTGTCCTGGTTGAAAACCGCGTTTTTCCTCCAAGCGAAGCGATGGTAAAGAATGCCCGTATCTCGGGTATGGACGGCTACAACGCCCTGTGTGCGCAGGCTGAAGCCGATTTTGAAGGTTTTTGGGCGAAACTGGCGCGTGAAAACGTGGTCTGGAACAAACCATTTACCAAAACTTTGGACGAGTCCAACGTGCCGTTCTACAAGTGGTTTGACGACGGCGAACTCAATGCATCCGCCAACTGCCTGGACAAGCACATCGGCACACCCACTGAAAACAAGACCGCAGTCATTTTTGAAGCAGATGATGGCGCCGTTACCAAGACCACTTACAAGGAATTGCTGGCCAAAGTGAGCCAGTTTGCCAATGCACTCAAGGCCGACGGCATTCAGAAGGGCGATCGCGTGCTGGTCTACATGCCCATGACGCTCGAAGGTGTGATTGCCATGCAGGCCTGCGCCCGCATTGGTGCCACCCATAGCGTGGTGTTTGGCGGTTTCTCAGCCAAGGCATTGCAGGAACGCATCATTGACGCCGGTGCCGTAGCAGTGATCACGTCCAACTACCAGATGCGCGGCGGCAAAGAGTTGCCATTGAAGGCCATCGTGGACGAAGGCTTGGCGATGGGTGGGTGTGAGTCCATCAAGAACGTGTACGTGTACCAGCGTACCCAGACAAGCTGCAACATGGTGGCTGGACGCGACAAGACTTTTACCGAAGCGCTCGCCGGCAAGAGCACCGAGTGCGCGCCGGTGGCGGTGGGTGCCGAGCATCCGCTGTTCATTTTGTACACCTCTGGTTCGACCGGCAAACCCAAGGGGGTACAGCACTCCACTGGTGGCTATCTGCTGTGGGCCAAGCTCACCATGGACTGGACGTTTGACCTGAAGCCGGACGATATCTTCTGGTGCACCGCCGACATTGGCTGGATTACCGGCCACACCTATGTCGCCTATGGCCCCTTGGCGGCCGGTGCGACACAGATCATTTTCGAAGGCGTTCCGACCTTCCCCAATGCCGGACGCTTCTGGCAAATGATCGAGCGCCACAAGTGCACTATCTTCTACACAGCGCCCACTGCCATCCGTTCATTGATCAAGGCCGCTGAGAGCGATGCGAAGGTGCACCCGGACCGTTCGGACTTGAGCAGCCTGCGTATTCTCGGCTCGGTGGGTGAGCCCATCAACCCGGAAGCCTGGATGTGGTACTACAAGAACATCGGCCATGAGAAGTGCCCGATTGTGGACACCTTCTGGCAGACCGAGACCGGCGGCCACATGATGAGCCCGATGCCTGGTGCCACCCCGCTGGTCCCTGGCAGCTGCACGTTGCCGTTGCCTGGCATCATGGCCGGAATCGTCGATGAGGTGGGCAACGACATTCCCAATGGCACTGGTGGTATTCTGGTCGTCAAGCGCCCATGGCCCTCGATGATTCGCACCATCTGGAACGATCCAGAGCGTTTCAAGAAGAGCTATTTCCCGGAGGAAATGGGCGGCAAGCTGTATCTGGCCGGCGACGGCGCGGTGCGCAGCGCCGACCGTGGTTACTTCCGTATTACAGGCCGTATCGATGACGTGCTCAACGTCTCGGGTCACCGCATGGGCACGATGGAGATTGAGTCGGCTTTGGTCGCCAAGACCGATCTGGTGGCAGAAGCAGCGGTAGTGGGTCGCCCTGATGACCTGACCGGTGAGGCGATTTGCGCATTCGTGGTGCTCAAACGCTCACGTCCCAGCGGCGATGAGGCCAAGGCCATTGCCAAGGAGTTGCGTGACTGGGTTGCCAAGGAGATTGGCCCGATTGCCAAGCCCAAGGACATCCGCTTTGGCGAAAACCTGCCCAAGACGCGTTCGGGCAAGATCATGCGCCGCTTGTTGCGTTCGCTGGCCAAGGGAGAGTCGATCACGCAAGACACATCGACCTTGGAAAACCCAGCCATCCTGGATCAGTTGGGTCAAGCCTATTGAAGCTTGTTCCTTGTGTGATTGAAAAGACCCCGGCTGTCCATCTGGCGCCGGGGTTTTTTCTCTCAGGCCCGGTAACCCAACAGGCGCGCAGGCAGGAACAGCACTGCCCTGATGAGTGCCAGTGCGGCGCCAACGCCAATGCCGATCAAGCGCAGCGGAATGGAGAGTAGCCAGACGAGGGGCCACAACAGCAGTGCCAGCAATGCCAACGGCCAGCACAGCATGAAAACCACCAGCCAAATGAGGATATTGAGCATGCGTCAAGGCCTTCAGGCGGCATGTGCCAAAGTAGCGGTCACGGTATTGAGTGTTATCGCAGTGGCCGTGTGATTCCGCTGTGCCACCGTGGCTTCTTTTGCTACCGAGTCGAACTTCCAGAGCATGGCACCATTGAGGCTGACGGTCATGACAAAGGCTACCACCAGGGCGGTCAAACGGTCGAAGCGGGCTGTGTTCATTGATCTCTCCATATACGAACCACCGTGGTCCGTGGGAGAGAATGTAGGCAGCTTAGGCGCGAATTGCGCGACCTTTGCGACGGACTGCAGCCTGCCGTGAAGAAAGGACGCTTTGGCGCGACGAATGCACAGTCGCTGCAGGCTGCTACCATTGAAACAACAGACTGATTGGAGATACAAATGTATTTTTTGGGTGTGGGCATCATCCTTTTGGCAATGAAATTTCTGGAGATTGATCCGGTGGCTGCCTGGAGCTGGCTGATCGTGCTGGCGCCTTTTGGTCTGGCAGTCGCGTGGTGGTCCTGGGCCGATGCTTCGGGCTACACCAAGCGCAAGGCGATGGAGCACGAAAACAAGCGCAAGCAGGAACGCATTGACAAGAACAAGGACGCCATCGGCACCCTGAGTTCCCGCAACAAGCGCCGTTAGATCGCTGCTACATATTTTTGTCTTTTTTTATCGTAACAAACCACTACCATGCCCGTTTACCGTTCGAAAACTTCCACCGCCGGTCGCAACATGGCAGGTGCGCGCTCCTTGTGGCGCGCCACCGGCATGAAAGACGACGACTTCAGTAAGCCGATCATTGCCGTGGTCAATTCGTTCACGCAGTTTGTTCCTGGACACGTGCACCTGAAGGACCTGGGACAGCTGGTAGCTCGTGAAATTGAAGCGGCAGGCGGTGTTGCCAAAGAATTCAACACCATTGCTGTAGACGACGGCATCGCCATGGGCCACGACGGCATGCTGTATTCGCTGCCCAGCCGCGACATCATTGCCGATAGCGTCGAGTACATGGTCAACGCCCATTGCGCGGACGCCATGGTCTGCATCTCCAACTGCGACAAGATCACCCCCGGTATGCTGATGGCCGCCATGCGGATCAATATCCCGGTCGTGTTCGTTTCGGGCGGACCGATGGAAGCCGGCAAGGTCAAGCTGCTCAACCCCACCACCCAGAAGATCGAGTTTAAAAAGTTGGACCTGATCGACGCCATGGTGATGGCCGCAGACGACAAGGTGAGCGACGCCGATGTGGCCGAGGTGGAGCGCTCTGCCTGCCCTACCTGCGGCAGCTGCTCGGGGATGTTCACCGCCAATTCCATGAACTGCCTGACCGAAGCCCTGGGCCTGTCATTGCCCGGCAACGGCACGGTGGTGGCCACGCACGCTGACCGTGAGCAACTGTTCAAGCGTGCAGGCAGTCTGGCGGTGGAACTGTGCAAGCGCTACTACGAGCAGGATGACACTTCCATCCTGCCACGCTCCATGGGCTTCAAGGCGTTCGAGAACGCGATTGCGCTGGACATTGCGATGGGCGGCTCCACCAACACCATCCTGCACATTCTGGCCATCGCGCAAGAGGCTGAAATCGACTTCACCATGGCCGACATCGACCGCATGTCCAAGATCGTGCCGCAGTTGTGCAAGGTCGCGCCCAACACCAACAAGTACCACATCGAAGACGTGCACCGCGCCGGTGGCATCATGGGCATTCTGGGCGAGCTGGATCGCGCGGGCCGCTTGCACACCGATGTTCCCACCGTGCACAGCAAGACCATGAAAGACGCGCTGGACCAGTGGGACATTGCCCGCAGTCCGGCGGATTCAGTAAAAACCTTCTACATGGCCGGCCCCGGTGGTATTCCCACACAAGTAGCCTTCAGCCAGGCAGCCCGTTGGCCCAGCCTGGATACCGACCGCACTGAGGGTTGCATTCGCAGCGGTGAGCATGCTTTCTCCAAGGATGGTGGTCTGGCGGTGCTGGTGGGCAACATCGCCCTGAATGGCTGCGTGGTGAAAACCGCCGGCGTGGACGACAGTCTGATGGTGTTTGAAGGCCCGGCACGGGTGTTTGAATCGCAGGACGAGGCGGTCGAGCGCATCTTGGGCGACCAGGTGCTGCCCGGTGAAGTGGTGATCATCCGGTACGAAGGTCCCAAGGGTGGCCCCGGCATGCAGGAAATGCTTTACCCCACCAGCTACATCAAGTCCAAAGGCTTGGGCAAAGCCTGCGCGCTGCTCACCGATGGGCGTTTTTCGGGGGGCACTTCCGGCCTGTCCATCGGCCACGCGTCGCCCGAGGCGGCCGCGGGTGGCGCCATTGGTCTGGTGCGCAATGGCGACCGCATCCGCATTGATATCCCCAAGCGCAGCATCAACGTACTGGTGTCGGATGAGGAACTGGCCAATCGTCGCTTGGAGCAGGACAAGCTCGGCTGGAAGCCGTCGCTTGCGCGCAAGCGCAAGGTGTCTGCCGCATTGAAGGCCTATGCCAAATTGGTGATTTCCGCAGACAAAGGGGCGGTGCGCGACCTATCCCTGCTGGACGACTGATGCTGATTCATCGACAGATTGACCCGGTTGCACTGCAACTGGGGCCGGTTGCCGTGCATTGGTATGGCTTGACGTATCTGGCGGCCTTTGGGCTCTTCATGTGGTTGGGGTCGCGCAGGTTGCGCCATCCGCCCTTCCAAACGCTGCGTGGCAGCGCTGCATGGGCGTTCCGTGACGTGGAGGACATCCTCTTCCTGGGTGTCTTGGGGGTGGTGCTGGGTGGACGCATCGGCTACTGCCTGTTTTATAAGCCGGCCTATTACGCATCCCATCCGCTGGAGGTGTTTGCCGTCTGGCAGGGCGGCATGAGTTTTCATGGCGGCATGCTGGGGGTGATTGCCGCCATGGCGTGGTATGCCCATTCGCGCAAGAAAGGGTTTTGGCAGGTGGCGGACTTTGTCGCGCCCTGTGTTCCGACCGGTCTGGCAGCAGGTCGGGTCGGCAACTTCATCAACGGTGAATTGTGGGGGCGTCTTGCCGATCCCACCCTGCCATGGGGCATGGTATTCCGCGGTGCAGGCGACCTGCCGCGCCACCCGTCGCAGGTATACCAGTTCCTCCTGGAGGGTCTGCTGCTGTTTGTCTTGCTGTGGTGGTATGCCAGCAAGGAACGCAAGCCGGGGCAGGTTTCGGCCATGTTCCTTCTCGGCTATGGCGTGTTTCGCTTTATTGCAGAGTTTTTCCGGGAGCCTGATGCGCATCTGGGCTTGCTCGCACTGGGAATGAGCATGGGGCAATGGCTCTGTGTGCCCATGGTGGCCGGTGGTGCGGTGCTCTGGTGGTGGTTCGGGTCACGTCCAGTCTCTATGGCGAAATAGGGCTCCATCGCCCGTGCATGTTGCGTAGCAAGCTATGGATATGGGAGCAAATTTGAACGTTTCGGAACCAGTCGCGCCGGGTTGCGTGCGCCTGCAGATCGTCGGGCCAGTGGCCGACGTGACGCTGGTGAATCCGGCAAAGTTCAATGCCATGTCGCGTGCCATGTGGAGCGATCTGCGGTCGGTCTTTTTGCGGATTCAGAGCGATGCGCAGGTGCGATGTGCTGTAGTGCAAGGTGCTGATGGAAATTTTTGTGCCGGTGGGGATATTTCAGAGTACCCGGACTTTCGATTCGTCGAGTCCAGCTTGCGGGACTTCCATGAAAACGAGGTCTGGGGCGCTCTGCAGGCCATGCTCGCCTGTGATGTGCCGATCGTTGCGCAGATCCAGGGCAATTGCATGGGGGCCGGCGTTGAAATTGCCAGTTGCTGTGACCTGCGCGTGGCCTGCCAAGCGTCCCGCTTTGGTGCGCCCATTGCAAAGCTGGGGTTCCCGATGGCCCCGCGCGAGGCGGCGCTGGTGCTGGGCGCGGTCGGTGAACTGACGGCCCGCGAGATGCTGCTGTCGGCGGCAGTGCTCGATGCACCCACCATGCTGCAGCGTGGCTTTCTGAACCAGCTTGCCGAGTCGCAGCAGGTCGCTGTCACTGTGCAACGCCTGGTGGACCGGATGGTGGCATTGGCACCCCTCGCGACCCGCGCAAACAAACAGGCTTTAAGGGTTTTGACGCAGGCGCAGCAAGCGCAAGCAGCTATAAATTTGGTAGCGGATGCTTACCGGTACGCTGCGTCCGATGAGCATCGCGAGGGCATCCTGGCATTTGCTCAAAAACGAACGCCCAAGTTCTGAGAGCCGCCATCGAAACGCTACACGCCCCGGGACCTCTTGCCATGAAGAATGCCAACCTCTACAGCGCCCTGTGCGCTGCATTCCCTTCAAATCTTGGCAGCTGCGCCGTCGAGACCGACTCCGGGCTGTGCTATTCATGGCAAGACCTGGAAGAGGCCAGCGCCATGGTTGCCAACATGCTGGAGTCGCTCGATCTCCCGATCGGCGCTCGCATTGCGGTTCAGGTAGAAAAGTCGGTAGAGGCGTTGATCCTGTACCTGGCCACTTTGCGTGCCGCAATGGTGTATGTGCCCCTGAATACCGCCTACCAGAGCGCCGAGATGGCCTACTTCATCGGCAATGCGACGCCTGCAGTGGTAGTTTGCACCGGGCGAAATTTTGGCTGGCTCAGCAAGCTGGCTTTCAAGGCGGGTACCGGCCATGTTTTCACTCTCAACGACGATCGCACCGGTTCGCTGCTGGACCGGGCGTCGCAGTTCCCGCGCAGCCATGCCGTTCGCCCGGTTCTTCCCGACGCGTTGGCAGCCATCATTTACACGAGTGGCACCACCGGTCGCAGCAAGGGCGCCATGCTCAGCCATGGCAATCTCCTGAGCAATGCGCTGGTGCTCAAGGACTACTGGGGCTGGCGTGGTGCGGAGGAGGGTGGAGACGTGTTGCTCCACGCCTTGCCGATCTTTCACGTGCACGGACTCTTTGTGGCGATTCATGGCGCGTTGATCAACGGCAGCAAGATGCTGTGGTGTGCCAGGTTTGACCCACAGGTGGTACTGGGGCAATTGCCCAGGGCTACGGTGTTTATGGGGGTGCCCACGCTGTATGTGCGCTTGCTGGCGGAGCCGGGACTGAACCAGTCGGTCGTGCGCAACATGCGGCTGTTTATCTCCGGTTCGGCGCCGCTACTGCTGGAGACGTTCACGCAATGGGAAAAACGCACCGGGCACACCATCCTCGAGCGTTACGGCATGAGTGAGACCGTGATGCTCACTTCGAACCCGTGCCGCAGCGAAGATGGTCCGCGTCTCGGCGGCACTGTGGGCCAGCCTCTGCCTGGCGTTCAGTTGCGCATCCTGGGTGAGGCTGGGCAAGCCTTGCCGGTGGGGGCCATCGGCGCCATCCAGGTCAAGGGCCCCGGCGTGTTTTGTGGCTACTGGCAAATGCCGGAGAAAACCGCCGAAGAGTTCACCCCGGATGGATATTTCAAGACTGGCGATGTCGGGCATATCGATGCCGCAGGTTACGTCACCATCGTGGGGCGCAGCAAGGACCTGATCATCAGCGGTGGCTACAACGTCTATCCCGCCGAGATCGAAGGCTACATCAATGCGTTGCCGGGCGTGGCTGAAAGTGCGGTGGTCGGCGTGCCGGATGCCGACTTTGGTGAGGTAGGTATCGCTGTAGTGACAGCGAAATCAGGCGCTACGTTGGATCCCGCGGGAATTCTGGTTACCCTCAAGGCCATGCTGGCAAACTTCAAGATACCCAAACGTTGTGTGGTCGTGCCGGAGTTGCCGCGCAACGCCATGGGGAAAGTGCAAAAGAACCTGTTGCGCCAGCAGTACCAAAATTAGCGTCGAGTAGCGGTCGGATGCATTGATCCAGCGTATTATCGTTTTCCATACCCTTCCTTTGACAACATTGGAGTCCCGGACATGCAAGTATTACAAGCCGTCGGGCACAGCGCCGAGTCCGCCGATTTTTCATCTTTAGCTTCCCTGAGCCCGGACTTGGTGATGGCTTTCGGTTCGGTTGACTTGTTGCAGCAGGCGGCGCCCGCGCTGCAAACATCCTTTCCAAATGCCATACGAGCCGGATGCTCCACTGCCGGCGAGATTTCTGGCAATGGGGTAACAGACGGCAGTCTGGTGGTCACCGCCGTCAAATTTGATACGGTGTGCATGGAGCAGGTTAGTACCGTTTTGGCAGGCATGGAGGACTCCCTGGATGCTGGTCGTCGGTTGGCTCAGGCGCTTCCTGTGGCGGGATTGCGTGCGATCCTGATCTTTGGCCAGGGGGTGCAGATCAATGGCAGTGCGGTACTTGCGGGCATGACAGAAGTGCTGGGGAGCACCATTCCCATCACCGGCGGTTTGGCGGGCGATGGCGGGGCGTTTTCGCAGACCCGGGTACTTGACCGGCAGGGCTTGAGCAGCGACCGGTTGACCTGTGTGGGTTTCTATGGTGAAAAACTCGTGCTGTCGCATGGGTCGTTTGGTGGTTGGTCCCCATTTGGCCCGGCGCGCAAGGTGACGCGCAGCGAGCACAACGTATTGTTTGAGCTCGACGGTGAGCCAGCCCTGGAGGTTTACAAGCGCTATTTGGGTGAGCACGCCAAGGGCCTCCCGGCTTCGGGCCTGCTGTTTCCATTTGCCATGCTGGGCAGTGACCATAGCGAAGTGGGTCTGATTCGCACCATTTTGGGTGTTGATGAGGCCCAGGGAAGTTTGACCCTTGCGGGCGATATCGATACCAATGGGTACCTCAAGCTGATGCACGCCAGCACCGACGCGTTGGTGGATGGTGCCGAGTCCGCGGCGCTTGCGGCAAAAGCCACGCAATCGTTTACCGGGCCTGCTTTGGCGCTGCTCGTGAGCTGTGTGGGGCGCAAGCTGGTGATGGGGGGACGGGTGGACGAGGAGGTCGAGGCGGTCGCCGACGTCGTCGGCAAGAGTGCAACCCTGACGGGTTTCTATTCTTACGGGGAAATCAGCCCCTTCAACCACTCTTCGGAATGCAAGTTGCACAACCAGACCATGACCATTACGGTGCTTTCCGAGACCAATTGAGGCTAGTCCTGAAATTGTCTATTCCATTCTTGGCATGCATAAGCTATTAGCGCGGCAGATCAAGCGCAATCTGGGGGTTCCCGAAGAGCGCGTTTCAGCGCTGTTGGAAGAGTGTCGCCAACTCGATGCCGGTAACATGCCGCAAACAGCGCTGACTTTGCTGCACGGTCTAGGTGCGTTATTGCAAAGCGTGGATGAGGCCTACCAGCAAAACGACCGCGATCTGGAGCTCAAGACCCGCAGCCTGGAGATGAGCTCGGTAGAGCTGACCCAAAGCAATACGCGCCTGCGGGATGAATTGGCCAGCCGCACCCTGGCGATCGATTCCCTGCGCGAGACCGCGCGCGAGTTGATGGCGTCCATCGACACCGAGCAGACCCTCAGCGCGGACGACAACCTGGAGACCCTGTCTCTGATCATGCGCGACCTGGTGCGTCAGCACGAGGAGAGTCAGCTGGACTTGCACGAAGCGCTGACTGACCTGGCCTACCAGAAATTTGCGCTGGACCAGCATGCAATTGTGAGCACTACCAATTTGGCTGGTGGCATTTTGTATGCCAACGACAAGCTGTGCGAGATCAGTGGTTACAGTCGGGCCGAATTGCTCAGCCAGGACCATCGCATCCTGAATTCCGGGGTGCACGACAAAGCATTCTTTACCAGCATGTGGGAGACCATTGTGTCTGGACAAGTGTGGCACGGCGAAATTTGCAACAAGGCCAAAGACGGCCATCTGTACTGGGTGTCGGCCACGATCGTTCCATTGCGTGACGATTCCGGGAACCCGTCCATGTACGTGGCGATACGCACGGACATCACCGAGCGCAAGCAGATGGAAGTCTCGATGAAGGCAGCAGAGGCACGGTTGCGCCACATCACCAACACCGTGCCAGGTGTGGTTTTTCAGTGGCACGTTGGCGAGAACAGTTATCGGTTTACCTTTGTCAGCGAGCGGGTGCGCGAAGTAATGGGCTTCAGTCCGGAGGAACTCAAGGCAGAGGCCAGCCTCGCCATGCGCCAGATGTCGGCGGACGACCGTCAGCGCGTGATCGATGGTGTGCTGGATGCAGCGCGGCGGCGCAGCATCTGGCGCGGCGAGTACCGCATTCGCGTGGCCAGTGGTGGTTTGCGCTGGATTCGCGCGGAGATCAATCCCGAGCCAGACCTCGCGAAAGATGGTGCCACCATATTCACCGGCATCTGGCAGGACGTAACGGCTTTGAAGGAGGCCGACGCCAGGCTGCGAGAGGTCACGGAGAATATTCCGGTCGCTGTTTTTCAATACTACGTGGATGACAGCGGTAAAGTCAAAATCACGTTCATGAGCGCAACGATTGAGGCGATCTGTGGCGAGAACGCCGACGCGATCATCGACAACACCGGTTTGTTGCCCAAGCGCGTGCATCCAGATGACAGGGTGCTGTTCGGTGCCGGGTTGCGCGCTGCCAACTCCGACGCGCAGGCGCAGGCCGTGGATTTCCGAATGGTGCACAAGCACTCCGGCGCTATCGTCTGGGTGCATGGTGAGGCGCACCCACGCCAGTTGTCTCATGGCGGCTGGGTCTGGAATGGGTACTTCACAGACATTACGGCATCCAAGCAGGCTGCCGAGGAGCTTCAGAAAGCCAAGGAGGACGCGGAGGCTGCCAGTCGCTCCAAGTCGGACTTCCTGGCCAACATGAGCCACGAAATTCGCACGCCCATGAATGGCGTGATTGGCATGACCGATCTGCTGCTCGACACCACACTGGATGATGAACAGCGCGAGTACCTGGGTATCGTGAAATCGTCGGCAGACTCCCTGTTGCGCGTGATCAACGACATACTGGACTTTTCCAAAATTGAAGCCGGCAAGTTACAGATCGAGCACATTCCTTTCAATCTTGGGCAGTCGGTGGCGGAGACGCTCAAGACCGTGGCCTTGCGCGCCAATGAAAAGGGGTTGGAGCTGGTGTTGGACCTCGCGCCGGATGTACCGCTGGCCGTAGTCGGAGATCCAGGCCGGCTACGTCAGGTGTTGGTGAACATTCTTGGCAATGCCATCAAGTTCACCGAAAAAGGCGAGATTGTGGTGTCTGTGGCGCGCGTTGCCAACAACGACGGGACACAGTTGCAGTTCTCGGTCAAGGACAGTGGCATTGGTATTCCTGCCAGCAAACTGGGCGCCATTTTCGACGCGTTCTCGCAGGAAGACAGTTCGACCACGCGCAAGTACGGCGGCACCGGATTGGGTTTGACCATCTGCTCGCGCCTGGTCGCTGCCATGGGCGGGGCCATCTGGGTTGAAAGTACCCTGGGGCAGGGGAGCGTTTTTCACTTCACTTTGCGGGTTGACCTGGACGCAGTGACGCCAGAGCCGGCGTCAAACTTGGCACATTTTCAGGGTCTGAGGGTGTTGATTGTGGATGACAACGCCGTCAACCGGTTAGTGTTAGTGCGCTCGCTGGCTGCGCAGGGTATGTTTGCGCACGCGGTGGAGTCCGGTCGGGTCGCATTGGAATGGTTGGCGGCATCGGGGTCAGGGCAGCGACCGTGTGATTTGGTATTGCTGGACGCCCAGATGCCCGAGATGGATGGCTTCACGGTGGCCCAACACATCCTCGACTTGCCGGGATGCGGGCAACTGCCGATGGTTATGCTGACTTCAGCCGGCCTCAAGGGTGATGCGCAACGTGCGGTGGAGGTCGGCATTCGTGGCTACCTCACCAAGCCGGTGGCACGCGATGAACTGATGCAGGCGATTGCCAAGGTGCTGAACTTGCAGCATGTGCGGTCCAGTGCCCTGGTCACGAGCCATTCCATTCGCGAGCAACAGGTGGTGATGCAGGTCCTGTTGGTGGAGGACCATGCCATCAACCAGAAATTGGCAGTTACGTTGCTGGAACGTTGGGGCCACAAGGTGGTTGTCGCCGACAACGGCCAAATAGCGCTGGACAAGGTGGCACAGCAGAGCTTTGATGTCATTCTGATGGACATGATGATGCCGGTGATGGATGGTCTGGAGGCCACCCGGCGTATTCGCGCAAGTGAGGGTGCCCGGCGCATTCCCATCATCGCCATGACAGCCAATGCCATGGAGTCCGACCGGGAGCGTTGCCTGGCCGTCGGCATGGATGACTACATTTCCAAGCCCATCAAGGCTCCGGAACTGCAAGCCATGCTGCAACGTTTTTCGGTGGCGAACCTTTCCCTTGCGTTGACCGGTCCTGCGCCACTCGGTGGCGCGCAGTCTGGGGGCGTGCCCGCTTTTGATTACGCGGCAGCCATGGGTCGTGCGGACCAGGAGGTGCTGGGTATCATTGCGCAGGCGTTCGTAGAACAATGGCCCGAAGAACTTCGAAAAATTCGTGAAGGCTTGCAACAGGGTGATCTCAAGAGCGTGCTGCATACCGCGCACGCGCTCAAGGGTACGCTGGCCATGTTTGGAGCGCAGCCTGCAAGTGATCTGGCGGCTCAAATGGAAGGTTTGGCGATGCAATCAAACGCTACGGGTGCAGCGGCGCTGGTCGATGCGCTGGTGGTGGAGCTCGATCTCGTGATCTCCGCAATACCCGACCATTTGATGCAGTAACGATACATCGCACAACGACTAAGAGGTTTACCACTGTGCCCCACCAAGTGCTCATCATTGACGATACCGAGATCAATCTGATCTTGTTTGCCGCGCTCGTCAAGAAGCTGGAGAATTGTGAACCACGACCCTTCGCGCAGGCGATTGACGCTTTGGTGTGGGTGCAGGAGCACGTGCCCGACCTGGTCATCGTGGACTACATGATGCCGGACATTGACGGACTGGAATTCATTCGGCGGCTGCGGGAAATCCCGGGTCGGGAATGGGTTCCGGTGGTCATGATCACGGCCAATGACCAGAAGCAGCTGCGCTATCGCGCACTGGACATGGGTGCCAATGATTTCCTCACCAAGCCGGTGGACAAGGTGGAGTTTCTGGCGCGCACGCGCAACATGCTCGTTGTCAGCGATGCGCGCAAGCAGTTGGTCGATCGTGCAGCCTGGTTGGCCGACGAGGTGCGAAAAGCCACCCATGAGATTGTCGAGCGGGAGCGCGAGACCGTCATTCGTCTGTGCCGAGCTGCCGAATACCGGGACCCCGAGACGGGTGCGCATATTTTGCGGATGGCCCACTTTTCGCGCCTGATTGCGCGCGAGTTGTCGCTCTCACAGGCAGATCAGGAATTGCTGCTTGAAGCAGCGCCATTGCATGACATCGGAAAGGTGGGAATTGCCGACAAAATCCTCCTCAAGCCCGGTAGGCTCGACGCAGATGAATTTGAAATCATGAAGCAACATGCCATTTTTGGCTTTGATCTGCTCAAAGGCAGTTCGTCGCGCGTGCTGCAGGCGGGCGCAGACATTGCGCGTGGGCACCACGAAAAGTTTGATGGGTCTGGATATCCCAACGGGCTGCAGGGTGAGGCTATACCGATTTTCAGTCGCATTGTGGCCGTGGCCGACGTGTTCGATGCGCTTACCTCCGAGCGGCCTTACAAGCAGGCCTGGACGGTGCAGGCGGCTGCCGACTTTCTGCGAGAGGGATCAGGAACGCACTTTGACCCCGCCTGCGTTGATGCGTTTTTCAAGGCGTGGGACGAGGCCATGCTGGTGCGCGAGCGTTTTCAGGAAGAGCATTGAAATTCTGCCGGAAGCGGAATCGCTATAAAGTTAGTAGCTGCTAGCGCACTATCCACGGGCGCAAAGAGCCAATTCCTTACTTTAGTACAAGAACCGGAATCGTCGCGTGTGTCAGTACGTGCTGGGTTTCGCTGCCCAGCAACAGGCGTTTGATCCCCTTTCGTCCATGGGAAGCCATCACGATGAGATCGCACTGGTGCTTCTTTGCGGCGTTGAGCACGGCGTCTGACACTACATCCGACTTCACTGTGAGCGCCTGGGCGTTGACACCTTTCGCTTGTGCAGCCTTTTTGACGGCATCAACCACGGCCTGGCCATCATCGGCCCACTGTTTCTCGACGCGTCCCACTTCGTCCGCCTGCAGCGCGATGCCGCCTTCAAAATAGCTCTGCGGATAGCGGGGCACTACTTTCAGCGCCACCAACTCGGCACCGCACAGCGCAGCCAGAGTAATGGCACTTTTAACGGCCTTCTTGGAAAGTGCGGATCCATCGGTGGCCACGAGAATGCGTTGGTACATAGTATTTCCTGGAGTGTGTCTGCCCAACAGATTAACGTGGTGCCCAATCACTGTCTTGATCTGTATCAAGTAGAGTCGGAACCCGGCCGGGCACACTTGCGTCCCATTCAAATTGTCAGTCCGTGTTGCACGCCGCCTCATTTCCCCCTCAGCTGTCCCCGCCGCCCCTTCAGGCCGGCGATACGCTGCAATTGCTCGACGATCCGCAAGAGTGGAGTGCGTTCAGCCGCTCTTTGGATCCTGAAAACGACCGGTGGGAGTCCAGTGTCGTGATCGAAGGCATGCACTGTGCAGCATGTTCATTGACGGTCGAAGATGCGTTAATGCGTGTTCCCGGGGTGTTGAGTGCACAGGTTGGGGCCGGCAGTCACCGGGCAAAGGTGGTCTGGTCTGCCGGGATGGTAAAACCATCGGACTGGATGCGTGCGGTGCAGGACAGTGGCTACCGCACGGTGCCCGCCAACGATGTTTTTGCCAGCGAGCGACGCAAAGCTGAAACACGCAAAGCACTGTGGCAGTGGCTGGTGGCTGGGTTATGCATGATGCAGGTCATGATGTACGCTTACCCGGCTTACGTTGCCCTTCCGGGGGATTTGACCGGTGAGATGGAGCAGTTGCTGCGTTGGGCCTCCTGGGTTTTGACTTTGCCCGTTGTACTCTTCTCCTGTGGTCCATTTTTCAGGAACGCCCTGCGCGATATCGTGCAGATGCGCGTCAGCATGGACCTACCGGTAGCTCTGGGGATGGTGATCACCTTTTGCGTCAGCACGGCCGGCACTTTCGACCCGCAGGGCACTTTTGGCAAGGAGGTCTACTTTGATTCGTTGACCATGTTCGTCTTCTTTCTTCTGACCGGCCGATGGTTGGAACTGCGCTTGCGAGACCGCACGGCCGGATCGCTGGAAGCGTTGATGAACCGATTGCCCGACAGTGTGGAGCGACTGCAGGGCGGCGAATTTGCGCGGGTTGCGGCGCGGCGCGTTGTGGTGGACGACATCTTGCGCGTGCACCCGGGAGAGACTTTTGTAGCCGATGGGCTAGTCGAACTCGGTGACACGCGTGTTGATGAGGCGCTGCTGACAGGCGAGTCGCTTCCGCTCGCGCGGGGAGTGGGCTCGCAGGTGTTGTCGGGAAGTCACAACCTGAGCGGGACAGTCCATGTGCGGGTTCAGAAAGTGCGAACGGACACCCGTTTCGCACAGATAGTGGCCTTGATGGAAAGCGCGTCGGCCAGCAAGCCGCAGGGAGCCCTGTTGGCCGACCGGCTCGCGAAACCCTTTTTGATTGCGGTGCTCGTCGCAGCAGCGGGAGCGTGTGCTTGGTGGTGGGGAGCAGACCCTAGTCATGCACTCATGGTTGCCGTGGCGGTGCTGGTGGTGACCTGTCCGTGTGCACTGTCATTGGCTACACCAGCGGCTATGCTGGCCAGCGCTGGAACGTTGGCTCGTGGCGGCGTTCTGGTGCGCAGGCTTCAAGCGCTGGAGGCGCTTTCCCGTGTGGATACCGTGGTTTTCGACAAGACAGGTACGTTAACTGAGGATTCAGCGGTCCTAGCCTCTGTGCAAACCCGAAATGGCATAACGCATGAACAAGCGCTGGCAATGGGCGCGGCGCTCGCGCAACATTCATTGCACCCCGCCTCACGTGCATTGGTCGCTGCCGCAAAAAAGGGAAGTGGTTGCGAGGAGATTTGGCAGTGTGCGTCTGCGGTTGAAACACCCGGGGCCGGTCTGGCAGGCGAGTTACGTTTGCTGTCTGACGCCACAGGTCACGATCATTCGATGCGTTTAGGTTCAGCACGCCATTGTGGACTGACCGATACCGTGGATGCTGGTTTGCAGGTGTATCTTGTCGACGCTCAAGGGTTGCTTGCAACCTTTGAACTGGCTGAAGCGTTGCGCCCAGAGGCTATTCCTGCACTGACAGTGCTCAAAGAGGCTCAAGTTCAGGTGCAAATGCTGTCGGGCGACAGTACCCCTAGCGTGCAACGGGTTGCAGAGCAGGCGGGCATTGGGCTGGCCCGCGGCGGATGCACTCCGCAGGACAAGCTCGGCGTCTTGGTAGATTTGCAGACGCAGGGAAACACCGTGTGCATGGTGGGTGATGGGCTCAATGATGGTCCGGTGTTGGCAGGTGCAAATGTGTCGTTCGCGTTTGGTCGAGCAGTTCCGTTGGCCCAGGCCCAGGCAGATTTTGTGGCGCTGGGTGGTAATTTGATGGCGATAGCCCAGTCAATTCTTCTTGCGCGTCGAACCATGGCAATAGTGAGGCAGAATCTGTGGTGGGCGTTGGCCTACAACGCTGCGTGCATTCCGTTGGCGGTCGTGGGATGGTTGCCTGCATGGGCAGCTGGTCTTGGCATGGCGACCAGCTCACTCATTGTGGTGATGAATGCGTTGCGCCTTTCTCGTCGACTTTCCTTGGAGCCTTCACACTGATGGACATCCTCTATTTGCTGATACCGCTCTCCGTTGTTCTCGTATTCTTTATCCTGGGCGGCTTGTGGTGGGCGATTTATCGTGGCCAGTTCGAGGATATCGAGGCTGAAGGTGAAAGGATTCTGAAAGAATCCTAAAAAGTTCAAGGTCTTTTCAATCGTGTTTGATCTTAGTCAAACGATGAAGCAGTCCGGCATTGGAGACTTGCCGCCAGGTAATTTAAGAAGAGGTAAAAATGGCATTTCCTAACCAAAGTGCGACTGTATACAACGACACCGTTGTGCGGCAGTTCGCCATCATGACCGTTGTTTGGGGTGTGGTGGGTATGCTGGTCGGCGTGATCATCGCTGCCCAGCTCGCCTGGCCGGAGCTCAATCTGGGTATTTCTTGGCTGAGTTATGGCCGCTTGCGGCCATTGCATACCAACGCGGTTATTTTCGCGTTTGGCGGGTGCGCGCTGTTTGCTACGTCTTATTACGTTGTGCAAAGAACCTGTCAGGTACGCCTGTTTAGCGACAAACTGGCGACATTTACCTTTTGGGCTTGGCAACTCGTCATCGTACTGGCTGCCGTCACCTTGCCGCTGGGATACACGACCAGCAAAGAGTATGCGGAACTGGAGTGGCCCATTGACATCCTGATCACTTTGATCTGGGTGGCATACGCAGTAGTCTTTTTTGGCACTGTCGGGACACGTAAAGTCAAACACATTTACGTGGCAAACTGGTTTTTTGGTGCCTATATCATTGCTGTGGCGATTTTGCACATTGTCAATAGTGCCGAGATACCTGCAGGCGCAATGAAGTCCTACTCTGCCTATGCGGGTGTCCAAGATGCCATGGTGCAATGGTGGTATGGTCACAACGCCGTCGGATTCTTCCTGACAGCCGCGTTTTTGGGCATGATGTACTACTTCATTCCCAAGCAAGCAGGGCGCCCTGTCTATAGTTATCGCCTGTCCATCGTTCACTTCTGGGCGTTGATCTTCACCTACATGTGGGCCGGCCCGCACCACCTGCATTACACCGCCTTGCCTGACTGGACGCAGTCCGTGGGTATGGTGTTCTCCCTGATTCTGCTGGCACCAAGCTGGGGCGGCATGATCAATGGCGTAATGACCCTGTCGGGCGCATGGCACAAATTGCGTGATGACCCCATCCTGCGTTTTCTGATCGTGTCTCTGTCTTTCTATGGCATGAGCACCTTTGAAGGTCCAATGATGTCCATCAAGACTGTCAATGCCTTGAGCCACTACACCGACTGGACCGTGGGGCACGTGCACTCAGGTGCGTTGGGTTGGGTGGGCCTGGTGTCCATGGGCTCAATGTACTACCTGATTCCACGTCTGTTTGGTCAAAAGCAGATGTACAGCGCGAAAGCTGTCGAAGTGCACTTCTGGACCGCGACCATTGGCATCGTGATCTATATCGCGGCAATGTGGATTGCCGGGGTGATGCAGGGTCTGATGTGGCGCGCCGTAAACGCCGACGGTACGCTGACCTATACCTTTGTCGAGTCGGTCAAGGCGACTTACCCATTCTATGTATTGCGCTTGCTCGGTGGCACGCTGTACCTAACCGGTATGGTGATCATGCTGTGGAACACACTCAAGACTGCCACGGCCGGCAGGGCCGTGAGTGTTAACGTTCCACCTGTTGCTGCACACGCTTGAGAGGGAACTAGCCATGTCTAACAATGCAAAATCTGGTTTGTCTCACGAAAGCATCGAGACCAACAACTTCCTGATGATCGTTCTCATCCTGCTGGTGCTGCTGGTCGGCGGCCTGGTGGAAATTGTTCCTCTGTTCTTTCAAAAGTCGACGACTGAGCCAATCAAAGGGGTTCAACCGTACACGGCGCTCCAACTGGCTGGACGTGATATCTACCAGCGCGAGGGGTGCTACAACTGCCATTCGCAGATGATTCGCCCATTCCGTGCGGAAACCTTGCGTTACGGACCCTATTCAGTTGCTGGGGAGTCCGTATACGATCATCCGTTCCAGTGGGGTAGCAAGCGCACTGGCCCAGATCTGGCTCGTGTTGGTGGCAAGTACAGTGACAACTGGCATGTGATCCACATGACCAATCCCCGTGATGTGGTGCCTGAGTCGAATATGCCAGCCTACCCCTGGCTTGCCAAGGCCGTTGTAGACGCTGAGGTGATGCCGGCGCATATGAACGCATTGCGTAAAGTGGGCGTGCCGTACACCGACGATCAAATTGCCAAGGCGAGCGAAGAAGTCAAGGGCAAGACTGAACTTGAAGCCGTGATCGCCTACCTCCAGGTCCTTGGCCTGGCACTGAAGTAAACGCCGGGGTACACACCATGGATATCAATATCTTGCGGTCAATGGCGACGGTGGCCAGTTTTGTGACCTTTATTGGCATTGTGTGGTGGGCCTGGTCCAAGCGGCGTTCATCCGATTTTACGGAAGCCGCCAACCTGCCGTTTGAGCAGGATTGAACCACCGAATAAGGAAATGAAATGAGCGACTTTACAAGTAACTTCTGGTCGATTTACGTAGCTGGTATCACTGCGCTGAGTATTCTCGCCTGTGCGCTTCTGTTGTGGTTCAGTGGCAAGGCCAAGGCCATGACATCAAGCGACAACACGACGGGGCACGTTTGGGATGGTGATCTGCGCGAGATGAACAACCCGTTGCCGCGGTGGTGGGTATGGCTGTTCATCATTACCATCGTGTTTGGTATCGCCTATTTGGCGTTGTATCCAGGTTTGGGAAGTTTTGGCGGTCGTTTTGGCTGGTCGCAATTGGGTCAATACCAAGCAGAAGTTGATAAGGGCAATGCTGAAGTGGCGCCACTCTATGCAAAGTTTACTGCGATGTCGATGGAAGACGTTTCCCGTGATCCTAAAGCCAAGGCGATTGGCGAGCGGCTGTTTATGAACAATTGTTCGCAATGCCACGGTTCGGATGCGCGCGGATCCAAGGGATTCCCGAATTTGACCGACAACGATTGGTTGCATGGTGGAACGCCGGACAAGATCAAAGAGACGTTGAATCTGGGACGCATTGGAAATATGCCCCCCATGGCTGCAGCGCTTGGCACGGCGGACGATGTCAAGAATGTCGCGCAATACGTATTGAGCCTCTCCAATAGTCCCCACGACTCCGTTCGCGCGCAGTTGGGAAGAGAAAAGTTTGCGGTATGCGCAGCTTGCCATGGTCCTGATGCCAAAGGCATGCTGGCGGTCGGATCTGCGAATTTGACCGATAACATTTGGCTTCACGGGTTTGGAGAAGCGGCCATTACAGCCATGATCAACCAAGGCAAAGTGAATCAGATGCCTGCACAGGCCGGGAAACTGACTGATGGACAGATTCATGTGTTGGCCGCTTACGTATGGGGCCTGTCGAATAAATAAGCTGTTCTATCGACATGCCTGACCCTGTCAGTCGGTGCAACGCCTCTTCTTCCGTGGAAGAAGAGGCTTTTTTGTTATAGCAAAGGAAGTTCATTGTGCAACAGGAAGATACAACCGAGGCTCGCCCGTGGTGGCAGTATGGCCATGTGTGGCTGGTCATTTCCGGTCCTGCCATCGTTGTTGTTGCAGGTTTTATAACCCTGTACTTGGCGGTGTCAGGAATGGACCCCGTGCTGGATAAGGACTATTACCGTAAAGAGGTGGAGTCCAGTAGGACGCTGGAAAAAGGCAATCCCAGCAGCTTGGCTCCCGCGACGCAAGCCCGCAACCATGCGGCGACCGGCGTTCCGCAAAAGGATGCTACGGGATCGCCGACCAAGTAAAACAGCCGAATCAGTCGCAGACCTTCGGGTTGACAATGTCGCGCAACGCGTCAGTGTCCAGAATGCGAACGTGGCGCTGGCGAACCTCGACGATGCCGTCTTCCACAAACCGCGAAAAGGTGCGGCTTACGGTTTCCAGCTTGAGGCCGAGGTAACTACCAATTTCTTCGCGCGTCATGCGAAGCACCAATTCCGATTGCGAGAAGCCCCTGGCATGCAGGCGTTGCACCAAATTGAGTAGGAATGCAGCCAGCCGCTCCTCGGCCCGCATGCTGCCAAGAAGCAACATGACGCCGTTTTCCCGGACGATTTCACGGCTCATGATCCTGTGCACATGGCGCTGCAGTGCATTGATTTCGCGTGAAAGATCTTCAATACGGTCAAAGGGCATGACGCAAACTTCTGCATCTTCAAGAGCCACAGCATCGCACGTATGGTTGTCGTTGACGATCCCGTCCAGGCCAATCACTTCTCCGGCCATTTGAAAACCGGTTACCTGGTCTCTGCCGTCTTCTGACGCTACGCAGGTCTTAAAGAAGCCGGTACGAATGGCGTAAAGGTTGGCAAACTTCTCACCATTGCGGAACAAGGTGCTGCCGCGCTTGATTTTGCGGCGGCTTGCCACCATATCATCAATCCGATCCAATTCGGCACTGCTAAGCCCCAGGGGCATGCACAATTCGCGTAAATTGCAGTTGGAGCATGCCACTTTGATAGTTTGCTGGTTGATGCTGATAACTTTGGAGTTGCCTTTTCCCTGCGCAGCTGATTGCACGTCGAGGCTGGTTCGGGCTTTGGCATCTTGATCGAACATGGTTTCCTCTGTTTCAGGACAGACGGTAGTTTACCCACCTTCGCAACACTTGATGCAAATCAAGTGAAAATTAGTCGCGATGCGGCACAGTTAGGCCGCTTAAATTGGAGTGTCCATGAATTCAGTTGCTGAGCCCGTATCTGCCGAACTGTTACGGCGTTTTGATGTATCGGGTCCGCGTTATACCTCTTACCCCACTGCGGACCGTTTTGTGGAGGCGTTCACTGCCGACGACTACGCGCAGGCCCTTTCCCACCGCAGAAGCGGTGCGGCGGCTATGGCGCTGCCGCTCTCACTCTATGTTCATATTCCGTTTTGTGAATCTTTGTGCTACTACTGCGCGTGCAACAAAATAATTACCAAGCACCATGATCGGGCGACGTCTTATTTGCGTTATCTCAGCCGTGAAGTCGATTTGCATACCGAGTGCATCGGCTTGGGACAAACCATCAGTCAGTTGCACCTTGGCGGCGGCAGTCCCACTTTCCTGAGTGACGATGAGTTGCGCGAGCTCATGGGTATGTTGCGCCGCAGTTTCACTTTTGCGCCCGGAGGCGAGTATTCGATTGAGGTGGATCCGCGAACCATTGATCCGTCCCGCCTCGACACCCTGGCGCAACTGGGCTTCAATCGATTGAGTTTTGGCGTGCAGGATTTTGATCCCGCCGTCCAGAAAGCGGTGCATCGTATTCAGCCTGCCGAGCAGGTTTTTTCCCTGGTGGCTGCAGCGCGTGCCAAGGGTTTTGAGTCGGTGAACGTGGACTTGATTTACGGACTGCCGCAGCAGAGCCCAGAGTCGTTCGACCGTACGTTGGCCCAGGTTGTGGAACTGCGGCCCGACCGCATCGCGTTGTATGCCTACGCCCATTTGCCAGAGCGGTTCAAGCCGCAGCGGCGCATCAATACCGTCGAGTTGCCCAGTGGGGCTTCCAAGGTTTCCATGTTGTCTCGCTCGTTGGCGGCTTTCATGGGCGCGGGTTATGTGTACGTCGGAATGGACCACTTTGCATTGCCGGAAGATGCTCTTGCGGTTGCCAAGCGCCAGGGACGCTTGCACCGAAACTTTCAGGGTTACAGCACCCAGCCCGACTGCGACCTGATTGCGCTGGGCGTCTCGTCCATCGGACGCATCGGTGCCACCTATAGCCAAAACGCAAAGACATTGGAAGAGTATTACGACTTTCTGGACCAAGGTCGCTTTCCAGTGATCAAGGGTTTGGCGCTGACACGGGACGATTTGGTGCGCCGCGCGGTCATCATGGCGCTTATGTGCCAAGGTCACTTGCAGTTCGAGACGATTGATATCGCGTATCTGGTGGAATTCAAGAGTTACTTTGCCAAAGAGCTGCTGGCACTGCAAAATCTGGCGGAGCAGGGGCTGGTGACTGTGGATGAGTCTGGAATCCAGGTGACGGCCACCGGATGGTTCTTTGTGCGTGCAGTGGCGATGGTTTTCGATGTCCACTTGCAGACCGATCGCACCCGGGCACGATTCTCCAAGATCCTTTAGCATCTTTTGATGCAATCCTCACTGGCATTGACTGCTCTGCTCATGGGGTTGGTTGGCGGCCCACACTGCCTGGCCATGTGCGGGGCCGCGTGTGCGGGCCTTGGACAAGCTGCCGGACCCCACAAGAACCGAGCCCTCTTGACCTTTCAACTGGGCCGCATTGCGGGCTACTCTGTATTGGGTGGACTTGCCGCCGCTTCGATACAGGGGCTGGGTTGGCTGACCATTCAAAGCGCGGCGCTGCGACCTGTCTGGTCGCTGTTTCACGTGGCCGCCACGCTGCTGGGGTTGGTACTGTTGGTGCAAGCTCGACAACCGTTGTGGTTGGAGACTGCCGGCAAGAAAATATGGTCTTTGGTGCGCTCGTCAGCGCAAGGTGGCGGGGCTCGTGCCCCGCTGGTGATTGGGTTCGTGTGGGCGTTACTGCCGTGTGGATTGCTTTATTCGGCCCTGCTTGTGGCAGCGCTGGCTGGCAGTGCAACTTCAGGCGCTGCGGTGATGGCGCTTTTTGCCGTTGGCACCGGGGTGACGATGCTGATTGGCCCCTGGCTGTGGTTGCGGCTTCGGGGTAGCCATTGGGGTGCTGGAGGCGGTGACTGGGGTGTTCGCCTGGCAGGTGCTGCATTGGCTGCCAGTTCCGCCTGGGCGCTCTGGATGGGGCTGGCACATGATGCTGCTCCCTGGTGCGTGACGCCATGACCGACGAGTCGCACTACGGCCAGCCGTGTTCATCTGACTGGCATAACAAGCATTGCGTCGATACAATTCGGCTCGCACTGATGTAAATTGAATTTGGAGTTCCATTTGGCAAAAACAATTCTCGTTGTAGATGACGCAGACATCATTCGGCTCATAGCAACCCGGGCGCTGCGGGGTGCTGGCTTCGAAGTAATTGAGGCAACCGGAGGGAAGGCCGCACTTGCCCTTTTGGATGGGCGTTCTGTCAGTATGGCCGTGTGCGATTTCAGTATGCCATTGATGGATGGAATTGAATTTGTAAGAGCTGTCAGGGCTTTACCCAGTTACAAATCTATGCCCATCTTGATGCTGACAACAGCGGATGAAAAGGAACTGAAAATGAAGGGTAAGGAGGCTGGTGTAAACGCGTGGATGACCAAACCCTTTAGCCCCTCTGTATTGCTTAAAGCCGTTGAGAAACTTTGTCGTTAATCCGAAACAGGCCAACGCGGCATGGTGCAACCCACCCTATAGAACTCGCCCCCGGTGCTTCTGCCGCATCGACCGTCACATGCGGTTTTTCCCGCCGAGCGTCGGCGGCCTGTACGAGATCCTAGCGTCCCGGCTACGCGTGCTGTAGCTGGCTTTCACTTGTGATGCCGGTGCAGAGAGCTGCCGAGGCGATGCTTTTACCATCTGTGCTCTGCTCTGCGACCTGCACCGTCCACTAACAAAAACCTTATGGATCAACCACATACGATGCACCGTCTATGCATTGCGCCGATGATGGACTGGACGGATAGGCATTGCCGCTTCCTGCATCGCCTGCTGACCCGGCGTGCCCTGGTCTACACAGAGATGGTCACCACCGGTGCTCTTCTGCATGGCGATGTTGCGCGGCACTTGCAATATGGCGAAGAAGAGCATCCTGTGGCGCTGCAGTTGGGTGGAAGCGAGCCATCGGACTTGGCGCACTGTGCACGTTTGGGGCAACAGTGGGGCTACGACGAAATCAACCTCAATTGCGGTTGCCCTAGTGAGCGGGTCCAGCGTGGCGCCTTTGGTGCCTGTTTGATGGCAGAGCCTGCATTGGTGTCGGACTGTGTCAAAGCCATGGTCGATGTGGTGGGAGTCCCCATCACTGTGAAACACCGCATTGGCATCAACAAAAATGAGAACTACAGTTTTGTACGCGACTTTGTCGGGCAGGTGAGTGAGGCTGGCTGCAGCGTCTTCATCGTGCACGCGCGCAACGCCTGGTTGAAAGGCTTGTCGCCAAAAGAGAATCGCGATACTCCACCACTGCGCTACGAAACTGTGCATGCTCTTAAACAGGAGTTCCCCCACCTGACCATCGTCATCAATGGCGGTCTTGCCGACAGCAGCGCACTGCGTCAGCAACTTGCTCATGTGGATGGCGCCATGCTCGGACGCGCGGCCTATCACAATCCTTGGTGGCTCAGCGAATGGGACGCCGCCTTTTTTGGTGAGCAGCCATCCGCTGTGACGCGTGAGCAAGTGGAGGAGTCGATGGTGGTGTACATGGAGCGTCAGACGCGAGTCAAGGCAGAGGGCTGGTACAGCATTGCGCGCCATATGCTGGGACTGCGGCATGGCTTGCCCGGTGCACGCAGGTGGCGCCAGGTCTGGAGTGACCATCGGCTAAAGGGTGAGCCGCCACGGGCGGTTATGGAGAAGGCCCGTCAGTTGGGATCGGTGGTCTGAAGACTATGCCGGGACTTCGAGACTGGTTGTATTCGTTGGGTTTGATCCGGCGCGACCCGGCACCGGAATGGCGCGCTGCCGAAGACTTGATTCGAGCCATTGATGCCGGTGGTGTTCCGCTGAATGCGGTGCGTGTCAACCAGATTGCTCGGGAACTCGGGCTGGAAGTCTCCACGCGTGCTTCTGTGGAGCACACCATCGAGCGTGTCCGTGGTGCATTGGAGTACCGCAGATCACATCCAGAGAATTGACCCTGCTTCAAGAACGCTGCTCACATGGCGGCGTGCAAGCCATTGTTGAAGTGCTGACGCATTGCTTCGGTGGCAGCTTTTGCATCACGTCTCAGGAGCGAATCCATGATGGCGCGGTGTTCAGCCAGGGACTCCGTCGTACGTCCCGTCTTGAGCAGGGAGTTTTGCCGGTTGAGTTTCATCACCTTGCGCAGGTCTGCGACCATCTGGTCGCGCCAGCGGTTGTTGGCGATGGCCAGCATGCGCATGTGGAACTGCTCATTGAGTGCAAAAAAATGCAGGGCCTCTTGTGGGCCGGCTTGCGCCGCGTCCTCGAGCGCGGCATGCAGCCCTTGCAGTTCTATCAGTTCCGCAGAAGTGGCACGCGCTGCCACCTCGCCCGCAGCGTCACTTTCCAATAGGCTCAGCAAGTGGTACACGTCCGACAAATCCTGGGTCGAGACCTCGGTGACATAGGCACCTCGTCGCACTTTCATGGTCACCAGCCCTTCGGCGGCAAGCACTTTGAGCGCCTCACGCAAAGGGGTGCGGCTGATTCCGTACTCTTCTGCGATGCGCAGTTCGTCAATCCAGCTACCTGGCTCCAACTCACGCTTAAAGATGCGTTGGCGCAATAATTCGGCCACTTCTTCGTACAAGGCGCGTGGAGAAAGGGCTCCGTTTTGGCGAATTTCTGAGGGGAGGGCAGACATGGGTTCTGGTGAATGGGCCTCGGATTGTAAGCTTCAATCCATATTTTGAATGAATAATTATAAATAATGTAAACTCTTTGGCATTGAAAATTGGCCTTGCATCCAAAGACGGCGCAAGCCATGCACCACGGACATCACCATGACTGACAAGACACCTGAATTCAAATCCGCCTCACTCGAAGCCTGGGCCAAGGCTGCTGCCAAATCCGCTCCGGGCGGTAATGTCGAGGCGCTCAACTGGCTAACTCCGGACGGGATTGCGGTCAAACCGCTGTATACGGCCGCCGACACCGCCGATTTGCCGCACGCCAACACATTGCCTGGATTCGAGCCTTATTTGCGCGGACCGCAAGCCACCATGTACGCCGTGCGCCCGTGGACCATTCGACAATACGCAGGCTTTTCCACCGCCGAAGAGTCCAACGCGTTCTACCGCAAGGCGCTGGCAGCCGGCGGGCAGGGCGTATCGGTTGCCTTTGACCTGGCCACGCACCGCGGCTACGACTCTGACCACCCGCGCGTGACCGGCGACGTTGGTAAGGCCGGTGTGGCGATTGATTCAGTCGAGGACATGAAGATTCTGTTCGACCAGATTCCGCTGGATAAGGTGTCGGTGTCGATGACGATGAACGGCGCGGTCTTGCCCGTGCTGGCCGGGTATGTTGTGGCAGCAGAAGAGCAGGGCGTGAGCCAGGACAAATTGAGTGGCACGATTCAGAACGACATTCTGAAAGAGTTCATGGTGCGCAACACCTACATCTACCCGCCCGCGCCCTCGATGCGCATCATCGGCGACATCATTGGCTACACGGCCAAGAACATGCCCAAGTTCAACTCGATCAGCATCTCGGGTTACCACATGCAGGAGGCGGGCGCGAACCAGGCTCTCGAATTGGCCTTTACGCTGGCCGACGGCAAGGAGTATGTGAAGACCGCGATTGCAACCGGGCTGGATGTGGACGACTTTGCCGGGCGCCTGAGCTTCTTCTGGGCGATTGGCATGAACTTCTATCTGGAAGTTGCCAAGATGCGCGCGGCTCGCTTGCTGTGGTGCCGCATCATGAAGGGCTTTGACGCGAAGAACCCGAAGAGCCTGATGCTGCGCACGCACTGCCAGACCAGCGGCTGGAGCCTGACGGAGCAAGACCCCTACAACAACGTGGTGCGCACCACCATCGAGGCGATGGCCGCGGTGTTTGGCGGCACGCAGAGTCTGCACACCAACAGCTTCGACGAAGCCATCGCGTTGCCCACCGAGTTCAGCGCGCGCATCGCCCGCAACACGCAGCTCATCATCCAGGAAGAAACCCACATCACCAATGTGATTGACCCGTGGGCCGGCAGCTACATGATGGAGAAGCTGACGCAGGACATGGCGGACGCGGCGTGGAAGATCATCAAAGAAGTGGAAGCCATGGGCGGCATGACCAAGGCCGTGGACAGCGGCTGGGCCAAGCTGAAGATCGAAGCCGCCGCTGCCGACAAGCAGGCGCGTATCGACAGCGGGCAGGACGTGATCGTTGGCGTCAACAAATACAAACTCAAGACCGAAGACGTGATTGAGGCGCGGGATATCGACAACGTGGCTGTGCGCGACGGGCAGATTGCGCGGCTCAAGGTGATCAGGGAAAAACGCGATGCAGCGCTTGTGCAGCAAGCGTTGGCTGCTATCACTTCTGCAGCTGAGGGGAATACGGGCAATTTGCTGGATTTGAGCATCCAGGCCATCCGGCTGCGCGCTACCGTGGGTGAAGTGAGCGATGCCCTGGAGAAAGCTTTTGGCCGACATCGGGCCGATACGCACAAAGTGTCGGGTGTCTACGCTGCGGCGTACGATGACGCCCAAGGAGACACGATGGACTACTGGAACGCACTCAAGGCCGACATTGCCGCCTTCGCCGAAAAGGAAGGCCGCCGCCCCCGTGTGATGATTTCCAAGCTTGGACAAGACGGCCACGACCGTGGCGCCAAGGTGGTGGCTACGGCGTTTGCGGATCTGGGTTTTGATGTGGACATTGGCCCGCTGTTCCAGACCCCCGAAGAGTGCGCGCGGCAGGCCATCGAGAACGACGTGCATGCCGTGGGTGTCTCCACACTGGCTGCCGGGCATAAAACACTGGTGCCCGCCATCATCGCCGAACTCAAGAAGCAGGGTGCCAACGACATCATCGTTTTTGTCGGTGGAGTGGTACCGCGGCAGGATTACGATTTCCTGTATGCCGCCGGTGTCAAGGGTATCTACGGGCCGGGAACCCCCATTCCCGTGTCGGCGCGCGATGTGCTGAGCCAGATTGAGAAGGCGCTGCATTCCTGAGTGGCAGGTGCCCAAATATCAATGCAATGCCCGCCACCGACGCTCCACCCAGGCTGATACCCGTGCAGGAGGATGACTTTGAAGACATGCTCATCATCCGGATTGCGGCGTTGCGCGAGAGTCTGGAGCGGCTTGGACGCTTTGATCCCCAGGTTGCGCGGGCGCGACTGATTGCAGGCTTTTTGCCCCAGTTCATGCACCACATTGAAGTCGATGGATGCCGCGCAGGATTTGTTACCTTGCGTCCCATACTTGGCAGCGAGCCGGCGACACTCAAGCTGGAGCATCTGTATCTGCTGCCCAGCATGCAAGGTAAGGGACTAGGCTCCTGGGTCCTGCGATGGGCGCAGGCGCAAGCCCGAGCCGCTAAGAGAGACATTGTCCTCTCGGCTCTGCAGCAGAGCGATGCCAATCGCTTCTACCTGCGCCATGGCTTTGTGAAGACCGGTGAAAGTGATTTTGACATTGACTATCGGTGGTCGGCTTGCCGGGAGATGGCGGCATGATCACTGCGCAATCCATTGTCGCAAGCGAGGGGCCACTGCAACGTCGCGCCATCGCCAAGGCCATCACGCTGCTGGAGTCCACCCGTGCGGACCATCGCGTGCAGGCCGATGACTTGCTGACCGCCGTTTTGCCGCATACGGGCAAGTCGCTGCGACTGGGTATCAGCGGTGTGCCGGGCGTGGGTAAATCCACGTTCATCGAGGCACTGGGCCTGCACCTGATCGAGCAGGGCCACCGTGTCGCCGTGTTGACCATTGACCCGTCGAGTTCGATTTCGGGCGGCTCCATTCTGGGCGACAAGACCCGCATGGAGCGCCTTTCGGTGCATGAAAAGGCCTATATCCGGCCCAGTCCCTCCGGCGGCACTTTGGGCGGCGTAGCCGAAAAGACACGCGAAGCCATGCTGGTGTGTGAGGCGGCAGGTTACGACATCGTCATTGTCGAGACGGTCGGCGTGGGCCAGAGTGAGACGGCCGTGCATGGCATGACCGACATGTTCGTACTGATGCAGTTGCCCAACGCCGGCGATGATCTGCAAGCCATCAAGAAAGGTGTGATGGAACTGGCCGATCTGGTGGTGATCAACAAGGCCGACATTGATGCCAATGCTGCCATGCGCGCAAAGGCGCAGATCACGTCCAGCCTGCGCTTGCTCGGCATGAACGGAAATCCGCACGACCCGCACAGCGACCGGCATTGGCGTCCCCAGGTGATTTCGCTAAGCGCGCTGCGCGGCGAAGGGGTCGACAAGTTCTGGCAGGCTGTGACGCAGTTTCAGTCGCTGCAAACCGCCAATGGACTGTTGCAGGAGCGACGTCGGCACCAGTCCCTTGCCTGGATGTGGGAACGCATTGAAGCCGGTTTGAGGCAACGCTTCAAGAGCAATCCCGCAGTGCAGGCGCAGTTGCCGGCGCTCACCCGGAAGGTGGAGTCCGGTCAGGTGGCTGCCAGTACTGCAGCACGAAATCTGCTTGCAGCGCTTGCTAATAGTGCGTGAGCAGCTATGAAATCAGTAGCAAAATAGTTCCAACCCGTGAAATGAAAGAAGACCAGCATGCACGACATCATTGAACAACTCGACGCCAAACGCGAGCTCGCGCGCTTGGGTGGCGGTCAAAAGCGGATCGACTCCCAGCACAAAAAGGGCAAACTCACGGCGCGGGAGCGCATCGAACTGTTGCTGGACGAAGGAACCTTCGAAGAGTGGGACATGTTTGTGGAGCACCGCTGCGTGGACTTCGGCATGGCCGACAACAAGATACCGGGGGACGGCGTAGTGACCGGCTACGGCATGATCAACGGCCGTCTGGTATTTGTCTTCAGTCAGGACTTCACCGTGTTTGGGGGCGCGCTCTCAGAAGCCCATGCCGAGAAAATCTGCAAGATCATGGACCAGGCCATGAAGGTCGGAGCACCCGTGATTGGATTGAACGATTCGGGTGGCGCACGTATCCAGGAAGGTGTAGCGTCCCTCGGCGGCTATGCAGACGTATTCCAGCGCAACGTGATGGCCAGCGGTGTGATTCCGCAGATCAGCATGATCATGGGACCGTGCGCGGGCGGCGCTGTGTATTCGCCAGCGATGACTGACTTCATCTTCATGGTGAAAGACAGCTCATACATGTTCGTGACCGGCCCTGAGGTGGTGAAGACCGTGACGCATGAAGAGGTCACTGCCGAGGAACTCGGTGGTGCGATCAGCCACTCCACCAAGAGCGGTGTGGCTGATCTGGCATTCGAAAACGATGTCGAGGCGCTCCTGTTGCTGCGCCGCCTGTACAACTACCTGCCCCTGAACAACCGCGAGAAGGCGCCGGTGCGCAAGAGCGGCGATCGCGCCGACCGTCAGGACATGAGCCTTGACACCCTTGTGCCAGACAACCCCAACAAGCCGTATGACATGAAGGAGCTTATCGTCAAGACCGTGGATGATGGCGATTTCTTTGAGCTGCAGCCTGAATACGCGAAGAACATTCTGATCGGTTTCGCGCGTATGGAGGGGCAGACCGTGGGCATCGTGGCGAACCAGCCACTGGTGCTGGCAGGCTGCCTGGACATCAAGAGCTCGATCAAAGCCGCGCGGTTTGTGCGTTTTTGTGACGCGTTCAATATTCCAGTACTGACCTTTGTCGACGTGCCAGGTTTCATGCCAGGCACCGCGCAGGAGTACGGTGGCATCATCAAGCACGGTGCCAAACTGCTGTACGCCTTTGCTGAGTGCACGGTTCCCAAGATCACGGTTATTACCCGTAAGGCCTATGGCGGAGCCTATGACGTCATGTCCTCTAAACATCTGCGGGGTGATGTGAACTTTGCCTGGCCGAATGCCGAGATTGCCGTCATGGGCGCCAAGGGTGCGGTGGAGATCATCTTCCGCGAAGACAAGGGCAACCCGGAGAAGCTGGCTGCCAAGGAAGCGGAATACAAGT
>JFJP01012137.1_pt1 | contig 53641 bp, 57 predicted proteins | sample 431651 | NCBI WGS metagenome assembly JFJP01 (sample SAMN02602958, study PRJNA72255) | Microbial mat metagenome, whole genome shotgun sequencing project. | biome: fresh water; feature: sink hole; material: water; isolation source: purple microbial (photo- and chemosynthetic) mats found in... | reverse complement strand
GCGCTGGATAAGCAATTTTGGTCAAAATGCCATATTTCAATCTTCTATGCGAAGTTGCAAAGAGTATTTCCTGACTTTGCTACAGCCATGCAAAGCCATACTTTGCCCCTTGACGCATTTGCATGACAAGCATAGAATAGCCCACAATATGTTGTCTGTTGTCAGTTTTTATTTTGCGTATTATTTTAACGGCTCCCGTCAGGTTGCCGTTGGTTGCGCTTAAGCAGACAGAAAAAAATTCTGTAACTAAAGAGCGAGACCATACGGTCTCGCTCTTTTTGTTACATCCTCAAGGAGTAATCGATGGCAATCCGTGGAATTCGTGGCGCGACAACTGTGCCTGCAGATGAACCCGATTTAATTCTCGAAGCCACGCGGGAATTATTGGAGGCAATTCTGAGAGCAAACAAAAACATGAAACCAGAGGAAGTTGGCAGCGCGCTCTTCACCGTGACCGACGACCTCGCTTCCACCTTCCCTGCGCAAGCAGCGCGACAGATGGGCTGGAGCCTCGTCCCGATGATGTGCGCACGCGAAATACCCGTCCCGGGTAGTTTACCCCACGCGATTCGAGTCCTTGTCCACTGGAATACGGATGTGCCGCAAAATGAAGTCACACATGTCTATCTGCGCGATGCGGTAAAGTTGAGACCAGATTTGGTTGCCGCGCAATGAAAACGCAGATCACGCAACCTGCAACATGTTCCATTCAGCTTTCAAATTTAACCTTTTGTACTTGGGAGTTTTACCATGATGATCATAATGAAGTCTAATGCCACACCGCAACAAACTGAGGCAGTAATCGCTAAAATAAAAGATATGGGACTTGCTGTTCACCTCTCGCAAGGAGTTGAAGCAACGATTATCGGCGCAATTGGCGAGACGCACAATATCCCGACCGAGCATTTTGAAGGGCTGGACGGTGTGGACATTGTTCAGCGCATCACCCAGCCATACAAACTTGCTTCGCGTCAATTTCACCCTGAGAACACAATTCTGCCCATTGATGGGTTTACAGTTGGCGGTGATGAAATCGCGGTAATAGCAGGTCCCTGCTCAGTGGAAAGCCGCTCCCAGATATTGGAAACCGCCCAAGCTGTGAAAGAGGCGGGAGCATCCGCATTACGCGGAGGAGTATTCAAGCCCCGCACATCGCCCTATGCTTTTCAAGGTTTAGGCGAAGAAGGCTTGGAATTGCTCGCAGAGGCCCGTGAGAAAACAGGACTGCCTATTGTTGTTGAAATTATGTCGCAGGTTCAACTGGACGTGATGCTGAAATACGTGGATGTGTTTCAAGTGGGAGCGCGCAATATGCAAAACTTCAACCTGCTGCGCGCCATTGGCGAGACGCGCACGGCTGTTTTGCTCAAACGCGGTCTTTCTGCTTCCATCGAAGAATTGCTAATGTCTGCTGAATATATTCTGGCAGGGGGGAATACCCGCGTAATGTTGTGTGAACGCGGCATCCGCACTTTTGAGACTTCCACTCGCAATACCACCGACATAAATGCCATTCCCGTTTTAAAAAACCTTACTCATTTGCCTGTTATTCTTGACCCCTCGCACTCCACAGGTCATGCAGCATATGTCTCTGCTGTTGCCCGTGCCGCCATCGCCGCTGGAGCCGACGGACTCATCATCGAAGTCCACCCCGACCCGGCGAAAGCGGTCTCCGATGGCAAGCAATCGCTCAAGCCGGAAGCATTTGCCGAGATGGTCAATCAAGTCGGACAGATCGCCCAAATTATGGGACGTCGACTTGCTGCCACTCAAGGCAATGTACAACCGTTGAAGCAAGGTTGGATGTAAAGATACATGCTCAATGAGAAATGATTATGTAAATACGAAAACTGCAGAAAACGAAATACTTATTCCTTATCCGTCATAATCTATAAATATATTTTTTCATAGGAGTTTTACCATGATGATTATCATGCACCCGGGTGCACCTAAAGCGCAAGTCGAGGCTGTCATAGCCGAAATTGAAAACCAGAAATTATCTTCACATCTTATTGAAGGTGTCGAGCAAACCATCATCGGCGCAGTTGGTGATGGGCATTATGTTGCCAAGGAAATCTTTGAAGCATTGCCAGGCGTGCTTTCAGTCCAACGCATTTCGCAGCCCTACAAACTTGCCTCGCGCCAGTTCCATGAACAGGACTCCATTTTTGAACTTGACGGTTTTTCAGTGGGAAGCACAGAAATTCCGATCATAGCTGGTCCCTGTTCGGTTGAGTCTCGTGCCCAGATTCTTGAAATCGCGCAGGCAGTCAAAGAGGGCGGCGCGAATGCTTTGCGCGGTGGCATCTTCAAACCGCGTACATCGCCATATGCGTTTCAGGGCCTCGGCGAAGAAGGTCTTGAATACATGGTGGAAGCCCGCGATAGAACAGGCTTGCCCATCGTTGTCGAAGTGATGGCCGTATCGCAGATCAAGATGATGGAAAAATATGTGGATGTTTTTCAACTGGGCGCGCGAAACATGCAGAACTTCAACCTCTTACGCGCCATCGGCGAAACCCGCACGCCCGTTCTCTTTAAGCGGGGTATGTCTGCCACTATCGAAGAAATGCTCATGGCAAGTGAATACATCATCAGCGGGGGCAATACGCGTGTCATGCTGTGCGAACGCGGCATCCGTACTTTTGAAACCGCCACGCGCAACACGACTGACATCAATGCAATTCCTGTGCTAAAAAAACTCACGCACCTGCCCGTTATTATTGATCCCAGCCACTCCACCGGTGACTCAGCTTATGTCTCAGCGGTTGCGAAGGCAGGCATTGCTGCAGGCGCAGATGGTATTATCGTCGAAGTACATCAAAATCCCGCTCACGCCATTTCCGACGGCAGGCAGTCGCTCACACCTGAAGCCTTTGCAAAAATGGTGAAACAGGTCAAAGCGGTGGCTGAAGCGGTTGATCGCTGTTTGGTGTCGCCTCTCACCATAAGAGAGGATTAGGTGAGGGTTTATGTTTAATCTTGCGGAGTCAAAAATCGCAATTATTGGATTGGGATTGATGGGGGGCTCTCTTGCTTTGGGTTTACGCGGAAAGTGTGCTGTCCTTTATGGGATTGACCCGGATCCTGCCGTGCTTGAGCTTGCTCTGTCCCAGCATATTGTGGATTATGCGTCAAGCGACTCTGATACCCTGCTCCCTCAGGCGGATATCATCGTTCTGTCTGCGCCTGTCCCAGCAATTTTGAATCTGCTTGAAAAACTCCCCAGCTACATCCCCAACTCTTGCATTGTTATGGATATGGGTTCAACGAAAAAGTTGATCGTTGAATCAATGGCGCGGCTGCCCGAACGTTTTGACCCCATTGGCGGGCATCCCATCTGTGGCAAGGAAAAACTCTCTCTCGCCAATGCCGAGCGGACACTTTACTACGCCGCCCCATTTTTGCTTACCCCTCTCGAGCGGACATCCTCGCGCGCCATCTCCGCAGCCTATCAAATCATCGAAGCCTTGGGTGCAAAATCCAAAATAATCGATGCCGCCGACCATGATCGCATCCTTGCAGCCATCAGTCATTTGCCTTTTCTGATCTCCTCTGCCCTTGCACTTGCTACTCCACTCGATATTGCGTCATATATTGGGCCGGGTTTCAAATCCACCAGTCGTCTCGCTGGCACGTCCTCGTCAATGATGTTGGGCGTCCTGCGCTCGAATCGTGAAAATGTTCTCAACGCCATCCAGGTCATGCAAAACCAATTATCAGAGATCGAGTCTGCTTTATCTTCAAATGATTTCTCAAAACTTGAATCTCTTCTAAACGAAGCACAAAGAAAATATCATGAATTTATAGCATAGTCATGTAAACAACGGAACTATTTACTCTATAGTACATTCATCTTTCATTCTTTATGAAAATTTCCCCCATTTCCCATCTGCTCTCTGCCGCCATCCGTGTTCCTGGTTCCAAATCCCTGACCAATCGTGCCCTGTTGATTGCATCTCTTGCCAATGGAACTACACATCTGACCAACACCCTATTCTCCGATGACTCTGGCTATTTTGCCAAGGCCCTGCAAACCCTTGGTTTTGATGTTCACCCCGATGAAGCCAATAACGCCATGACCGTCACAGGCTTGAGTGGAAAAATCCCTGAAGCCAAAGCGGTACTCTTTATTGGCAATGCTGGTACCGCTGCAAGATTTCTCTCCGCCTTTCTCACCCTCGGGTATGGTGAATATATTTTAGAGGGGGACTCGCGCATGAGAGAACGCCCGATTGGCGACCTTGTTTCTTCCTTAACCCAGCTTGGTGCAAATATCCAGCCAATTCAGAATTCAGAATTTGGAATTCTGAATTCTCCAATTTGTCCGCCTGTGAAAATTCATGCTTCTGGTTTGCACGGTGGTAAAGCCAAAATTGCTGGTGACATCTCCAGCCAGTTTTTGTCCGCCTTATTGATGACTGCTCCCTATGCCCAATTTCCCGTTGAAATTGAGCTTACCACCCCTCTTAACTCGAAACCTTATGTGGATATGACCATCGCTATTATGCGTGACTTCGGTGTGGAAATCGAACGAGATGGTTACCGATCATTCTTTGTGCCCCTTGCACAATATTCGCCATGTAATACATATCCCATCGAATCTGATGCCTCCGCTGCCTCCTACTTCTTTGCCGCACCTGCCATATGTGGCGGGACTGTCAAAGTGGAAAACACCTCGCGCAAATCTGTTCAAGGTGACATGGCATTTCTTGATGTCCTTTCTCAAATGGGCTGCACCGTTACTGAAACCGATGGCGGCGTACAGGTCACTGGTCATTCCCCCCTGCGGGGTATCGACGTGAATATGTGCGACATCCCCGATACAGCTCAAACTCTTGCTGTCATCGCTCCCTTTGCGTCATCTCCAACTAGAATCCGTGGTATTGCTTCCGCTCGCGTTAAAGAGACGGATCGTGTTTCTGCAACTTGTAATGAACTAAGCCGTCTTGGCGTGCAAGTCGAAGAACATGAGGACGGCATGACGATCTATCCGTGTCAGACCTTCAAACCTGCCAGCATCAAAACCTATAATGATCATCGCATGGCAATGGCGTTTTCATTAATCGGCTTGCGCTTTGACGGCGTGACTATTGAAGACCCTTTTTGTGTATCCAAGACCTTTCCGAAATTTTTTGAAGTGCTGGATACTTTGCGATGATCCAACTCGGCTTAATCGGTTACCCGCTCGGACATAGTCTGTCGCCAAGGATTCATGGCGCGGCTTTAAAAGCCTGTGGATTGGAAGGAGATTATTCACTATTCCCCATTCTCCCTGATGACAGGATGGGACTGAAGGATTTGCTTGGCCGCATTCGCTCAGGTGAAATTCGTGGACTTAATGTCACCATCCCGCATAAAAAAAATGTAATGGAATTTTTGGATGTTCTCACGCCCACCGCCCAATCGATAGGTGCGGTCAATACAATTTTTTTACACGATAACAAACTCATGGGCGAAAACACCGATGCCCCGGGATTTTTATCTGATCTAAAAAGGTTCCTTGTTTCGAAGTCTGATAGCTTACAGTTACCCAAACCGGTGAAAAAAACTGCACTCCTGAAAAATGCGCTTGTGCTTGGTGCAGGTGGCTCTGCACGGGCGGTTGTGTACGCATTGGTAAATGATGGATGGAGTGTCACCGTTGCCGCCCGCTGCATCGAACAAGCTCAGGAATTAGCCGGGCGATTTTCAGATGTAAATAGCATGGAGCTTAACTCGCAGATGTTCCAACATTCCGCCTTTAACCTGATCGTAAACACCACGCCCATTGGCATGGCTCCAAATATAGATCGATCTCCCTGTCCAGAGAACTTCCCTTTTCCTGCTGCAATTTATGATTTGGTCTACAATCCAATTGAGACAAAATTAGTGAAAGACGCCCGCTCCCAAGGATTACAAGCCACGACTGGCTTCGGGATGCTCATCGAACAGGCGGCCCTCGCTTTTGAAATTTGGACAGGACATAACCCGCCATATGACATATTAAAAAGCGCCGCTCAAAACTGACCATTTCTTTCTTATAACTTTTTCCTGATCATTGCTTATTGGAGCTCATCATGCCCTTACGTTTTCTGACTGCAGGCGAATCTCACGGACCATCACTCATCACCATACTCGATGGTATACCCGCGGGCCTTTCCATCACCATCGAAGTTATTAATAAGGAACTTGCGCGCCGTCAACAGGGCTATGGCTCTGGCGGACGCATGAAGATCGAAAAAGACACAGTGCAAATTCTCGGGGGAGTAATGGGAGGTGAAACTACAGGCGCACCGATTGCCTTGCTCGTCCAAAATGATGACCATGTTAAATGGAAAGGCAAAGCCATCGATCCAATGACTGCTCCGCGCCCTGGTCATGCCGACCTAACGGGTGCCGTCAAATATGGATATAAAGACCTGCGTCCTGCTCTGGAACGTGCCTCTGCCCGCGAAACTGCGATGCGCGTAGCTGTTGGCGCGGTCTGCAAACATTTTCTCGGACAATTTGGCATTATTGTTGGTGGATATGTTTCTTCCATTGGCGGGGTACAGGCAGATTTTGGTGATATGACTTACGAAGAGCGTTTCACTCGTGCCGAAGAGTCTGACGTACGTTGTCCAGTTGATGTTTTTGCGAATCAAATGCGTGGTGAAATCGAGAAAACCATCCATGGCAGGAATACCCTTGGCGGTATACTGGATATTGTCGCGCTTAATGTCCCTGTTGGTTTGGGGAGTTTTGTCCAATGGGACAGGCGGCTCGAAGCCAAACTAGCGCATGCGATCATGTCCGTACAAGCCATTAAAGGCGTTGAGGTAGGCGATGCGTTTGAAAACACAAAACGATTTGGTACACAAGCTCATGACCCGATAACTCTCGATAGCCAAAAATCCAAAGTTCAACGTCTTTCAAATCGGGCGGGAGGAATTGAGGGTGGCGTTAGTAATGGCCAGCCCATTTTGATTCGTGCGGCCATGAAGCCCATAGCGACAACCCTGATTTCTCAACCTACAATTGATCTTGCCAGTGGACAAGACGCGCCTACCAAATATGAACGCTCCGATTTCTGCCCTGTTCCCCGTGCTGTTCCGATTCTTGAAGCCATGGTTTCCTTTGTTATTGCTGATGTCTTGCTCGAAAAACTCGGTGGAGATTCCATGGATGAAATGAAACCCCGTTTTGAGTCTTTACGAAAAGCCACGCTGGAAAATTTGGCTATGGACAACTTTCCGCATGTTTTTTGGAAATGAAAACATATACAAGTTGACAGGTAAACCCGAACATGCACCACGTTTCATCCATTCCCTCTAATTCATTCTTTCCTATGACTCACATCTTTTTTTACGGTCCTCCAGGGACAGGCAAATCAACTGTAGGTAAAATAATAGCGGGCAACCTCAAAATGCCTTTTGTTGACCTTGACCATGTTATCGAAACGAATGCGGGGTTGTCCATTTCTCAGATCATGGAAATGCAGGGCGAATCTGCCTTTCGTGATCTTGAATCTAACGCCTTGAAAAGTCTGTTGAGCGAAAAGGGAAGCGTGGTTGCGCTGGGTGGAGGCGCATTACTGCGAAATGAGAATCGCGCATTTGCTGAGAACAATGGCATGGTCGTTTTGTTAATGGCAGAATTGCCAACTTTGCTGGAGCGGTTGCAAAATGATTCGCAAAAACGTCCTTTGTTGACAGGTGATTTGGGAATGAGACTCTCCGCAATGTTGACAAAGCGTGGAGATCATTACAGCTCTTTTCCCTTGCTTGTCCATGTGGATGGAAAGACTGCCGAGCAAAATGCGCACTGTGCCCAGGTTGCTTTGGGGCGTCATCATCTGTCTGCAATGGGGGAATATGATTCCATCGTAGGTCAAGTTGAAAGTTTGACAACTTACCCCATGCAAAACCCCATCATTGTCACCGATGATAACGTGGCGCGGATACACCTTGAGAAAATTCAAACCATTTTACGAGCCTCTGGCTTTGAACCCAAATCCGTTATTGTCCCTGCAGGTGAAGAAAACAAGACGCTTGAAACCATTTCCTTCCTGTGGAAATCTTTCCTTGAAAATGGACTTGACCGTAAGAGTACAGTAATTGCTTTGGGCGGTGGCGTGGTGGGTGATATGTCCGGGTTTGCCGCCTCCACTTATATGCGTGGAATCAATTGGGTGGGTGTGCCGACCACTTTGCTTTCGATGGTGGATGCTTCGCTTGGCGGCAAAACAGGGTTTGACCTGCCGGAAGGGAAAAATCTTGTGGGGGCTTTTTATCCGCCGAAATTGGTTCTGGCTGACCCAAGCCTTCTGCTAACCTTGCCCGAGCGTGAACTGCGCTCAGGGATGGCGGAGGTGGTCAAGCATGGAATTATCTCTGATCCTGAGTTGTTCAACCTTTGCTCGCGTGGCTTGGATTGGGTGAAAGGCAACCTCGAAGAAATTGTCAAACGAGCAATGGCGGTAAAGATAAAAGTCATAGAGGATGACCCGTACGAAAAAAGTTTTCGTGCAGCGTTAAATTTGGGACATACTGTTGGTCATGCGGTCGAACTGGTCAGCAAGTTTAAACTGCGGCATGGAGAGGCAATTGCCATTGGTATGATGGCTGAGGCATTGTACTCGGCTCGGATTGGGCTGGCAGGTCAAGGTCTGGTCGAAGCGCTGCAGAATGTGCTCCAGGTGTTGCATTTGCCCATCGCCATTCCCCGGGAAATGCCGCAGGAAGAGATCATTCGTGCCATGCGATTGGATAAAAAGAAAAATGCAAAAGTTATCCGCTTTGCGTTGCCCGTTGAGATTGGTCGGGTTAAGTTGGTCGATGTGACGGATTTGGAATCAGTACTCGGTGAATAGTATTCAGGAATGGAGAGCTGCATAATGAAGATACTTGTTCTACATGGACCAAATTTAAATTTGCTTGGTACGCGTGAGCCGGAACTGTATGGTTCGATGACTCTGGATGGTATAAATGAAAAGCTGATTACACTGGGCAGGGAGTTGGGCGTGGAGGTGGAGTGTCTGCAATCAAATCACGAAGGAGCGTTGATCGATGCTTTGCAGGATGCGCAGGTTTGGGCGGGTGGCGTTGTATTCAACCCTGGCGGATACACACATACGTCAGTTGCGCTGCGCGATGCAATAAGCGCGATCCAAATTCCTGTGGTTGAGGTGCATTTATCGAATGTGTATGCGCGTGAAGAGTTTCGGCATACGTCTTTGGTGTCGGCAGTATGCAAGGGCAAGGTCAGTGGGTTTGGATGGCGGTCTTATCAGTTGGGATTGCGCGGTCTCATTGATATAATAAGGGCGTGAGCACTCAAACAATTTCAACAACTGAACCTTTTTTTCTTCCTGGTGGGCGAACGGGTATTTTGCTTGTACACGGATTTACAGGTACGCCCAAGGAAATGCGCTGGATGGGGGAATATCTCAACCGTGAACTTGGCTTTACCTGCCTTGGTGTGCGGTTGGCTGGACATGCCACACGCCCCAAGGATATGATTCGTTCACGTTGGAGCGATTGGACGGTCTCTGTGGAGGACGGATACAATTTTTTACGTGGTGCAACGGATGGCATTTTTCTTGTTGGGCTTTCGATGGGCGGGGCGCTGTCTTTGCTGATGTCCACGCGGCTGGATGTGAAGGGCGTTGTGACCATGTCGGCGCCATATCGAATACCAGCCGAACATCCTGCATGGCAAATACGTCTCATCAGTTATTTCAAAACCTATCTTCCAAAAAACAAAGGTGAGCCGGGCACTGGCTGGTTTGATAAGGAAGCCTTCAAAGGGCATGTCTCGTATCCACTGAATCCGATCCGCTCAGCAGCAGAGTTGGAAGTTCTGCTCGAAAAGATGCGTGCGGCTCTGCCAAAGGTGAAAGTTCCTGTGTGTATGATCCATTCGAAGGATGATGATTATGTCCTCCCTGAAAATATGGAGAATATTTACGCGGGGCTGGTGAGTGTTACTGATAAATCAAAATATTATGTCACAGGTTCAGGCCATGTTGTCACGCGGGATGCGGCGCGGGGGCAGGTGTTCGAAATTGCGCAGAACTTTATCAAGCGGGTGGAACGCAGCTCAATAAATAAATAGATTTAGCATCGTGTTCACGGAGACCACTGAGAATTAAAAGAGCTCTGAGAACTCTGTAATTTCCCTGGTGAAAATCATTGAAAGAGGAAAATTTGAATCGAAATCTTTTATTCGTTGCTGTTGCCTTGTTTCTTTGGGGTATAGGGGAGGGAATGTTTTTCAATTTCGTACCGATCCGCCTGGAAAATGAATTTTTCCTGAACAAGCAACAGATTGGATTTGCCCTGGGTGCATTTGGATTTTTCATGGCGATCACTCACATCCCTGGCGGCCATCTTGCGGATAGGATCGGACGGCGTCCGCTGTTGATTTCGGCATGGATGTTGGGGGTTGTCTCCACCTTGACTATGGGGCTAGCCAGAAGCCTTCCGATGTATTTGGCAGGTTTGTTTTTGTATGGTGTGACTGCGTTCGTGGCTTCACCGCTTAGTAGTTATGTAACTGCCGCACGCGGTAAGTGGGATGTGGGCACAGCTCTCTCGCTGACAACGGCAACGTACAGCCTTGGCATGGCGCTTGGTCCTGTCTCTGGTGGTTGGGTTGCCGAACATTATGGGATGAACTCGAGTTACCTTGTCGCATTTTGGATTTTTAGCGTGTCTTCCATTTTTCTATTTTTTATTGAAGCGCAGCCGCTTGACAGGCACGATCCCGCAGCACCTCCGCCCAGCTTATGGACTAACATGCGTTTTATCAGTTTTGTGATGGTGTTTGCTTATGCGATTTTCGCCATGTATCTTGCACAGCCGTTGACGCCTAACTTTCTCAAAGGTGTCCGTCACTTGAGTTTGACCGAGACCGGCTGGGTTTTCTCCACAGGCGCATTGGGAAATTCCCTCCTGGCATTTGCTTTCAGCCGGGTTAAACCACGGAATGGCTTTTTAGCGGCGCAGTTTTTAGTGGCTCTATTCGCACTGTTTATCTGGAAGGGATCAGGTTTATCGGCCTTCATGCTTGGCTATTTTCTTCTTGGCGGATTCCGCGCAGCGCGTCCGATGGCGATGGCTCAGGCTCGTGAACTTGTTCATACCTCACAAATGGGGCTGGCGTATGGAACAATGGAAACTCTCAGTTCTGTCATTTTCATCATTGCTCCCCCGATTGCAGGTTTTATTTTTGAACGTAATCCGTTCTCTGTCTATCCACTGGCGGTTGGGTTGATTTTTGCCTCGATCCTCGTCAGTTATTTATTCTCTCCACGAAAGGCGGATGTCAATGCTTGAAATTATCCTTTTTACCGTTGGTCCAGTCTCGACCAACGCTTATCTTGTTGCCGATCCTGACACAAAAGAAGCCGCAGTGATTGATCCTGCGTGGGATGGGCACGTTATTCTCAAGGCCGCACAAGATCGGGGCTGGCGTATCGGTCATCTGTGGTATACCCACGCGCATTTTGACCATATTGGCGGCGCGGCTGCAATTGCTGACTCGCTGGATCCGCTTCCGCTTGTTGCACTTCATCCCGATGATCATGTTCTATGGCGTGCTGGCGGCGGTGGATCTGTCTTCGGGTTTAATATCGACCCAGGTCCCGAGCCGACAATTGATTTGCATCACGGACAAATTCTCAAGCTGGGTTCCAACGAATTCGAGGTGCGTCATACGCCCGGCCATACAAAAGGACTTTGTGTGTTCTATGTCGCAAATGAGAAGGCTTGTTTCTGCGGGGATTTGATCTTTAACAGAAGTGTGGGACGCACTGACCTGCCTGGCGGTGATTGGACAACCCTGGAAAATAGCATTCGCATGCAAATATTCACCCTGCCTGATGAAACAAGATTATTATCGGGTCATGGCTTGGAAACAACGGTGGGTGATGAGAAAAAGTTTAATCCCTTTGTGGGAGAAAACCGATCACTTCGGGGGACAAAATGAAGCGTGCAGTAAGTATCAGCCTTGGCAGCTCAAAACGTGATAAGAGTGTGAAGGTCAACCTAAATGGGCAGGAAATTCTGGTTGAGAGAATTGGCATGGATGGGGATGTTGAAAAAGCGCATCGGATGTTTTTAGACTTGGACGGAAAAGTGGATGCCTTTGGGGTAGGTGGTGTGGATTTATATTTGCGCCAGGGTGACCGGGAATATCCGCTTTATGCCGCCTTGAAACTGGTAGCTGGTGTCAAACAGACCCCGCTTTGTGATGGTCGCGGACTCAAGCACACCCTTGAGCGGCGAGTGTTCCAGCTGGCAGGATCCCAACTGGGGGAAGTCAGTTTTAAGCAGGCATTTATCCCCGTTGCAGTGGATCGACCCGGCCTGGCGGAGGCAGTTGCAGAGATCGCAGAAAAAACAGTGTTTGGTGACTTGATGGTCGGGTTGGGATTGCCGCTTCCAATTTATGGTATCTCCTCCTTCAAACGTGTTGCGCGAGTCCTCCTGCCCATTGTTAGCCGTTTCCCGATGAGCATGCTCTTTTATGGCAGTGATGGCGCTGAACATAAACCGAAGTATGTTAAATACTTTGAAGAATCGGATCTGATTGCAGGTGATTTTCTCTTTATGCGAAAATATATGCCCCTCAATTTGCAAGGCAAAACCATCGTTACCAACACTACCACTGAAGAGAATATTTCCCTGTTAAAAGAGCGCGGCGCCGAAATGGTCATTACCACCACGCCGCGGTACGACGGGCGCTCTTTTGGTACAAATATGACCGAAGCCATGATTACCGCTTACGCAGGTAAAGGACGCAGGTTGTCAGATACCGAGTTGAATGGGTTGATCGACGAGCTGGGTTTGCTCCCCACTTTATCCAGATTCTAGCCAAATGTTACACACATTATCGTATGAGTAGCACGAGAAAAGGATTATTTTGAATGGCAGTGTTTATACCTGTTAGATCATCGCTATTACTAATAACGGCGAAAAACAATGTGTGGGGGATAATCCTCCTTTCATCCTCCGATCAGTTGGAGGATAATTTCAGCGCAATTGCAGCATCCCCATCCAGGATTTTGGATTAATAGACCAGGTCTTTTCAATTAATGGAGAAGGCGTTCACAAGAAACGTCTTATTTTTTAGTTTTACTCCTGTCGAAATGGTTCAATTGGCGCTCTCGCAAAAAGGGTGGTAAGGGACCTCCCCCCAATAATTGTATTGCAGTCTATACTGTCGCTGTTTTGAAATTGAGATGCCTTTCATTGGAGGCGAACCAATATTGGGATTTCCCAAACACCCAAATACCCGCACACACATACTTGGCATGACCGCTCAGTTGATCAGGAGTGCTGCGACGTACAGCCTGATTTTTGTTGAAGGGAGACCTTTTTCACAATTATCCAGAACCCCACCCGGCACAGGAGGGATTTTTTTGTGAAGTACTTCCCCCATGCCTTGTTTTCATGGCGCAGGTCATCCTTTTTTTCTTTTAAATAGAAACCACCAGCCAGAGATTAAACCAACCATTACGCCAAGGATAAAGCCAATTTGACCTGAGGCTTCATAACCCCGCACCCCATTGAAAGTGAATTGCTCGGCAAAATTTCCGCCGATGAGTGCGCCAATAACCAGACCGGGTATGCCAGAAACAAGCCCGATGAAGATCATTGAAATAATTTTAAGTACGATCTTAACCATTGCAGTTCTCCTTTGTTTATTGTGATGATCCGGATAAATACTTGAGCCATTTGAGAGACTGGCACAAAATTTAAGAAGACTGTAGTATAAAATCTTATCTAGGTACAGGGTCAAGTTTTCTTCCCATCAAGATTATGTCAGCCTCCAATCGCTGCTAATTTTTATCGATCTCTATTGCGGTTTGAATGTTATGCTGCGATTTTGCTTGTTCATATTCATCCCCATGGGCAGATTGATCTATTTCATCTGCCCATGGGGATAATGCCAAAGGGAAATGACAATTTGGAAGGGCAGATTGTATAAGCCTGCCTTGATTTTGTTTTATCAATTTTTGAACCAACTGCTCACTATTATTATCGGTGCGCCAAGTATTTGATCTATGCCATTTGTCTCGCTGACTTTGGGTTTGAGTTATAGTTTGAAAAGAAAAGTTAGGTCATTGACATTTGTTCCTGTGGGACCGATTTTGAGTGCATCGTTTAAGGTTGTGAAAAAAGTATATGAATCATTGCATGACAAATACTGCTTCACATCCAACCCCATGGATAGCGCTCGCTGATCTGTAGTGCCTGTGACCACCGCTCCAGCTGCATCAGTCGGACCGTCTTCGCCGTCGGTGGCAAGCGTAATAAGCATCAGATCTTCCTGACCCGCCAGTTCGCTGACCGCTGACAATGCCAACTCGAGGTTACGGCCACCTTTGCCGCCACCTTGCAGGGTCACGGTCGTTTCACCGCCAGCAACCAGGCAAAGCGGTTTTTTATCGGGGGCATGTTTTTTCAGGAGCCCACACAGAGCTTTTGCCGTTTCGCGAGCTTCGCCTTGCCAGTCATCACCCAAAAATTCAACCGAAAAACCTTCTGACTTTGCCTGATTCAGAGCTGCCTGAGCTGCAAGCGCATTACTACCCACCAGCACGTTCTCCACACGGGCAAACATCCTGTCGCCTGCTTTGGGGGTTTCAGGAGTATTTTCCAATGCCTGAAGGATGCTTGCAGGGACGTTGTTTATTAAGCCATAATGTTTCAGCACCCGCAACGCATCAGTTTTGGTGGATGGGTCTGGGGCAGTGGGACCTGAGGCAATTGCTTCGAGCGGGTTTCCCACCACATCTGAAAGGATGAGACTTAGCACGCGCGCCTTTGTGGCTTTCGCCAGCCCGCCGCCCTTGACTCGGTCAAGATGTCGGCGCAGGGTGTTGATCTCGTCAATGCGTGCGCCGCACGCCAGAAGGGAACGGGTGAGGGCTTGCAAGTCTTCGAGCGAAACATGTGGGCAAGTCATCAGCGCCGAGCCGCCTCCAGAAAGCAGGCAGACCAGCAGGTCGTCTTTGTCTAACGCGGAGAAAAAGTCCAGGGCTGCTTTGCCCGCTTGTAGAGAGTCATTGTTTGGAACGGGGTGTCCACCAATAAGCACGGTGATAGGCTGAATCTCTATAGGCGATGCATGTTTGGTAACGATTAGGCTATCGGTCAGATGGATTAGCTGTGAGAGTGCCGAAGTCATCGGGACAGATGCTTTTCCCAACCCAAAAGCAAATATGCGCCGTGCGGGGGGCAGGGGATGATTTTTCAGGTAGCGTTGAACTGCTTCCCCCGGGTCAACAGCAGCGAGGGCGGCAGATAAAATCCGCGTAATTCGTGGGTCGTGCAGACTATGGGTGAAAAAGGCGGACAGCTTCATCACGCTCCTATTGCATTCAATTAATTCTTTAGATTTCGTTTTGTTTCATTCTACGCTGATAGAGGTACAGTCCTGCTGCGCCCATGAGAATGGATGTGATAATTCCTTCGTTGGTCGGGGTGAAGATCACGCCCATCGTTCCGTTGACCTTGATAAAGCCATTCATAATGAGCGGCATACTTAAGCCGTTGATGACGTTGTGCAATAGAAAAACCGTCCAGGTGGACTTGCTGATGAGACGTAGTTCGCCAAAAAGAATGGCAGTGGGGAACATGACAAAGAACCCGATGGCAAGAAAAACTGAGATGCTGGTGGTAAGGGCGCTTTCCAAAATAGCGCGATCAAGGAAATAATAATAATAGGGCAAATGCCACGACCACCACAATATACCTGTAATGAGATGATTCAGAATAGGGTGAATCTTAGCTGCATCAAGACGTGGCGTCAGGTAACTGCGCCAGGCAAATTCTTCGAAGAAGTTTTTTATCAGGGAGCCGAGGAACATCGTGCCCGCGATCGAAAGGTATGCGTTGATGCCTTGTGTTGCAAACCCATCAACTGAGACAAAGCCGAAGAGGGTTGCCATGCCAAAAGTTATCAATGCGGCGAGCGGATAGACCAGAATCGCCGCCAGATACCACTTCCAACCTGATAGCAGGTTTAGTCCAAAGCCAGAATCCTTCCATCCATCCCCTGCTATAGCCCGCAGTAAAAATCCAGAAAGTGCTGGAGACATCAGCCAGACCAACGCCCCCAAGCTTTGCAGGGGTGGTTGCGTGTTGCCCGTGACTTGGTTGAGCCAGATGCCAAGCCAGCCACCGCCGACGGTGATAAGTGAAAAAATGATGATGTTGCGAATGTTTTTGTTCATTTGAGAGCCTTTGGCGAGTAGTTTTTAACTTCGATCCGTTCAATGGCGGAATTCAACCATTTTAGCAGCGCACGATTGCTCTCCATTCCATACTCAAGAGTGAGCAGGCTGAAAAAGAATGAACGCGCATCGGTGCTGCTTTCGCCGACGCGCGGTGCGGTGGTGGCCTGATAGATGGCATGATAGGCGAGCAGGTTTTCTTTTGCAGATTTACTTTCGTGATGTAATAGTTTAAGCAATTCCTCATCGGATAGTGTGCCGCCAAAGAAAATCTGTATGAGAAATGGTTCTCGGGTTTCCCTTTCGGGCAGGGGAGTAGTTAGCCAATTATGTAGTTCGGAGCGCCCCGTATTGGTAATGGAATAGATTTTCATATCGAGCCGCTCCTCGCGCTCGACAACCTCTCTTTCGACCAATCCTTCATCCGTCATTTGCGCGAGGGTACGATATATCTGGCTCTGGTTGGCGCTCCAAAAATGTCGTACCGATTTGTCGAAGGCTTTTTTTAAGTCATACCCTGAGAGGGACTTGTAGGATAGGAATCCGAGGATGGCGTGTTTTAAGGACATAATTCTCCTTGTAGTATAGTGTTAGTCATATAGTATTGATACTATATTTTATCTATTTAGCTTTGTCAAGGGAGAGGAAAAATTTTGCGGTGGTAAAATTCAAAAAGAATTTCACTTTTGTACATACCAGCCTGAAAAACAAGTCCTGATTTTTTTGTTGTATTGGACTTTATTTAAATGGTTTTTTTGAGTCTTTTTACAAGGGTATGTATGATGGACAAAAGAATTTCAAAATTGGAGAAGCAAAATGAAAAATCCTGTCATCGTTGATGCAATCCGCACACCTGTTGGCGCGTTGGGTGGCGCCCTTGCTTCTGTCCGCCCCGACGACATGGCGGCGCATGTCATTAAAACCATACTTGGACGCAATCCATTTGACACTGGTCTTGTAGAGGAGGTGTTTTTTGGATGTGCGAATCAGGCAGGGGAGGATAATCGCAATGTGGCACGCATGGCAGTTTTGCTCTCTGGCCTGCCTCCTGAGGTGGGTGGCGTGACCGTGAACCGGCTCTGCGCTTCGGGTTTGAATGCGGTTAATATGGCTGCGCGTGCGATCAAGGCGGGGGATGGGGACATATATATTGCAGGCGGAGTTGAATCCATGAGTCGTGCACCATATTCACTTCCCAAATCTGAAAGCGGATATTCATTTGGAAATATTACAGCGTATGACACAGCTCTCGGTTGGCGATATCCGAATCCAAAAATGAAGGAAATGTATGGTACAGATTCAATGGGCGAGACTGCTGAAAATATAGCGAAGGAACATCCGCATATCACTCGTGAAAAGCAGGACGCCTTTGCCGTTCGATCGCATCAATTGGCAATTGCTGCGATTGATTCAGGCAGGTTCAGACGGGAGATTGTGCCAGTTGCCATTCCGCAAAAGAAAGGGGACCCCAAACTCGTGGAGATGGACGAACGTCCGCGCCGTGATACGACGATGGAATCGCTTGCCAAACTCAAACCTGCTTTTGCCAAGGAAGGCGGTACAGTTACCGCTGGCAATTCATCGGGGTTAAATGATGGCGCCGCTGCGCTGTTGATCATGAGCGAAGAAAAAGCCAATACACTGAATCTGAAGCCAATTGCGCGAGTTGTTACCTCTGCTTCGGCGGGTGTGCCTCCCCGGGTAATGGGCTATGGCCCCATCACTGCTACGAAGAAAGCGCTTGCGCGTGCTGGTTTGCAAATGAAAGATATTGGATTGATGGAGTTAAACGAGGCCTTTGCCATTCAATCCCTTGCAGTGATCGAAGGCCTTGAGATCGACCCGGAACTGGTCAACGTCAACGGCGGAGCCATTGCCATTGGGCATCCGCTAGGGTGTTCGGGCGCACGCATTTTGACGACTTTGGTACACGAGATGATGATTCGTGGCAATGTCAAATACGGTGTGGCGACTCTTTGCGTGGGCGTTGGTCAGGGTGAAGCAACAGTGATCGAATATTTAGGATAGTGGTTGGCCAGGCAGCCAAGAATTAGACTTACCATCAAAATTTGATAATATTGCTTCGGAGATCGAATGAAAAAAAAACTGTCCCTCCTGTTTTTGATTGCATTCTTCACAGCCTGCACTGCGCCTGCCTTGCCGCTTGCTGCGGAAAGTGCCACTGAGTCTCCCCAGCCTGTTCAACTCGTTCCGACTGTGGTTTTCACTCCGATTCCCACGCTTACGGCAGTTCCTCCCACCGTTGTGCCGACTGAAAGTCTACCGACTTTTACACCAGTCGCGGCATTGCCTGATCAGCCAAATGAAATTCGTTTCGCCGCAAACGGAACATATACCGACATAACCGACAAGATCCCCGCTGGTTTGAGTAAAACATACTCTCTCAACGCTATGAAGGGACAGGTGATGTCGATTTCGGTATTGCCACAAGCACCTGCTCAGGGGACAATCTCAATGCTGATCAAAGGTCAGGATGGCAACGTTCTTTGCCCTCTGTCGGGTGATGAACAATGTCTGTTCTGGCGCGGAGAACTGCCCGCCTCTCAGGATTATTTCCTAACGCTTACTCCCGATGGAGATGTGTCCCAGTTTGTGATGCGGGTGGGCATCAACCCGCCTGGGATGGGTTTCCAATATTTTCAATTCAATTCCGCGACAGGTCTTTCCTTAACGTATCCCGATTCCTTTGCTCCGGCACAGCCTGTTCCCGGTAATTACAAAACAGATCCTGTGTTGGCTCTCCAGTTAATTGAATCCGAACTCTATGAGAAAACCAATCTGAGCGAAGTTTATTTCATGGTAAGCTCCACGCCAGATGCGCAGGTCGTTGCCACTTGTACGGATCCAAATCAAAATGGTGACGGCGGACCTGAAAACCCTGTTGGTGAGGAAGTCATAAACGGACTAACCTTTGTCCACACAACAGTAGAGGGCGCAGGCGCGGGCAACTACTATCAGCAGGAAATCTATCGTACGGTTCATAAAAGTGCCTGTCATGAAGTGATTTACTATATCCACTTCACCAACGTCAGCAACTATACACCGGGCACTGTGGTCGAATTCAATCGAGATGCGGTCATGCGAAACCTGCAAGCGGTTTTATCCATGACCAAAGTTCAATGATGCCAGGGTCATGGATAAAATGTGACCCCGCTTTTGTTATGCTAAAATTGAACTGTGAATAAGCAAAAATACTACGTCGTTTGGAAGGGACGCAAAACAGGCATTTTCACATCGTGGGCGGAGTGTGATAAACAAGTGAAGGGCTTTGTTGACGCGCAATATAAAGCCTTTGATGGCAGTAAAGAAGCGGAAGCCGCTTTTCTTGCCAGGTACGATGATTACAAAGGAAAGCCCTCTTCACATGGGAAATGGAGGATGTCCAGCACACAACCGATCCTACCATCCATTTGCGTTGATGCGGCCTGCAGCGGCTCTCCTGGCAGATTGGAATATCGCGGCGTTATCACAGAAACCGGTGAACAAATTTTTCACGCAGGTCCCTACGAACAGGGGACCAATAATGTGGGGGAGTTTCTTGCCATTGTCCACGGGCTGACCTGGCAATTCAAACACAACTCGCACACGACAATTTATTCCGATTCAGAGAATGCCATCTCCTGGGTAATGAACGGTATTTGCAAAACAAACCTCAAGCATTCTCCCAAAAATGCCCTGCTCTTCGCCCTCATCCATAGCGCAGAGAATTGGCTGGCAGAGAATGAACTGCCGGAAGATAAAATTCTTAAGTGGGATACAAACCTGTGGGGTGAGAATCCTGCCGATTTTGGAAGAAAGTGATCTTTAAAGGATGAAGTCTTCATCCTCCCCTATGAAACTTCTCTCCTCATCCCTCCGCCTTGCCCGCATTCGCGGCGTGGATATTCGTTTTCACTTTTCCATGTTGCTCAGCATCCCGATTGCGTATCTCCTTTTTCGCCCGAACAACTTCAGGGAAGCGGCGGGCGCATCCTTGTGGCTGCTCGGCTTGATCTCAAGCGTTCTTCTGCATGAACTCGGTCACGCTTTTGCCGCCCAACTGGTGGGGGTGGAAGTGAAGAGCATCGTCATCTGGCTTTTGGGCGGGTTTACTAGTTTCAGGCACCCTTCTGGAAAGCCTGCGCACGAACTTGCCATTTTTTCAGCAGGGCCGCTGGTAAACATGTTATTGGGATTTTTCTTTATCGTGGCCTACATCCTGCTTTTTTTCTGGTTTCTTCCATTTGAACGTAATCCGGAATTATTTGTGTGGGGGCAAACCCTCGCCAATCTGTCTTTTTCACTTGCGCTGGCGAACATGGTTCTCGTTGTTTTCAACCTCCTTCCAATCTACCCACTCGATGGCGGCAACATGATGCATTCTGTGGTGGAAATGATTTTTGGCAGGTCCAATGCCGATTGGATTACCCTGCTGGTCAGCGTCCCCATGTTGCTGGTGCTTGCCGCATATGCCATTATTACCCGCGATTATCTGCTTCTCGCTTCCTGCGTGTTGATCAGTCTTGCAGTCGGCACATTGAATCTAGCTTTCCTGCGCCGCCTTAATTTGGGGATCAATTATCTTTTCAAACGTTCAGGCTATTATTATTTGCGTGAAGATTTCGAGCGCGCCGTGCAGGAATACACTCAGGAAATTGAACGCGAACCGCAGCAGCCTGCTCATTATCTGGCGCGCGCCGCTTGTTATTTGAACATCATGCAAAAAGAAAGAGCTATCCAGGATGTGGAACGTGCTTTGAAACTCACTCCTCACAACCCACTCGCATTACAACTGCGCGGTGAGTTATATGCCATGGATAAAAATTTTGATGCCGCCCTTGATCTGTTCGCTCGCGCGCAGGCGTTTAAACCGCATTGGGCGGTTCCATACTTTGGCCGTGGCTCTGTGTTGCTGGACAAAAGAGAATTTCAGTCCGCGCTGGTGGAGTTGGATAAAGCTATTTCACTTTCACCGCAGACCTGGTTGTTTTACCTTGAGCGTTCGATTGTTCATTTTAAACTTGGAAGACTGGATTTGGCGCACAAAGATCAGGCTGCCGCCCTGCGAGTCTCTGAAAAAGAAGCATTGGTTATGGCTGAAGTAAATCTGATGATTTATGAAGATTGTCTCGATTGGGCTGAAGATTTTTATACGCATGTTCTTTTGAGACAGCCACGTTCCGGGTACGCCTATCAAGGTCGCGCGGATGCTTATCGCGTGAACAATGAGCATGTGAAAGCCATTGCTGATTACACTCGCGCCATTGAACTCATGCCAAAGGAAGCGGGTTTGTTTTTAGGGCGTGGAAAATCCCACCTTGCCCTGAAAGAATCCGACAACGCGAAAGCTGATTTCAAAAAAGTTTCCAGTTTGACGGATATACTCCATTTACAACGTCAGGCAGAGGAATTGTTGAAAACTTTTTAGATATGGAGCAAGTTGGGATTAATTCGTTCTTGTTTACTGCAGTGGGTGACAGTCACTGTCTTCCCTTTTTCTTATATATTTGCTCTCAAAAGGATGATCCATGAAAACCGCCTTGTTGGTAATTGACATTCAAAAAGACTATTTTCCGGGTGGAAAATTTCCACTGGTTGATCCGCTTCCAGCTGCGAAAAAAGCCTATATGCTTCTCCAATGTTTCCGTGAGCATGGCGGGCATCATGTTCACATCCAGCATATTGCGCTGAACCCCAATGCGCCTTTTTTTGTCAGGGGGACAACTGGCTCGGATATTCATGATTCAGCCGCACATTTCGTGGGTGAGCCGATCGTGTACAAGCATTACCCCAACTCATTTCGTGAGACCGGCCTGCTGGAGATATTGCAAGGGTGGAAGATCGAACGTCTTATCATTACGGGCATGATGACTCATATGTGCGTGGATGCCACTGCCCGCGCTGCCGCAGACCTTGGTTTTCAGATCATTGTTGTTGAAGATGCCTGTGCCACCTGTGACCTAACCTACGGTGATACTGTCATACCAGCGGATCATGTCCACAAGGCATTCCTTGCCTCGCTCAAATCCTATGGCCAGGTCATAAAAGCCGATGAAGTGATTGCGTTGCTGGCTGACGAAATGGTCAATTTCCTTAAAAAACCGTAAACCAAAAATGACTATCATTGACCAGGAAAAACAGAAGCAAGCAAAGCAATATGCACGTATCCATCGCCGCCTTTGGTTGGTGGATACGCTTTTCAGCGTTACCTATTCACTGACATGGCTGGTGTTGGATTGGAGTATTTCCCTCCGTGCGTGGCTCCACCACCTGATTACTGTTAATTGGTCACTATCCACTGGCTCTGATTGGCTTGTCGTGGCACTTTACATCACCATCTTTGGCGGTGCGTATTCCATCATTAACTTTCCTCTTGGTTATTACAGTGGATTTGTCCTGCCGCATCGCTTTGGTCAATCCAACCAGTCTCTTAAAGATTGGACGGTTGATCAATTCAAAGGTTTGGCAATTGGTGCGCCGCTCGGACTTCTCATGCTTGAGTTGCTTTATTTGGCTTTGCGTCTCACAGGTGACTTGTGGTGGCTGTGGGTGGCGGGTGGGTTGCTTCTTTTCAACGTCATTCTCTCCAACCTTGCGCCTGTTCTCATCATGCCGCTCTTCAATAAATATGTTCCACTCGGCGATGAGCATAAGGAACTCGAACAACGATTATTGGATCTTGCCGAACGCGCCAATACAAAAGTAAAGGGAGTATTCAAGTTTGACATGTCCAAGCGCACCAACGCCGCTAACGCTGCCCTGACCGGGTTGGGAAATACACGCCGCATTATCCTGGGCGATACTCTGATCCATGAATTTACTTTGGATGAAATCGAGACAGTGCTTGCTCACGAGTTGGGACATCATGTCCATAAGGATATTCCTTTTTTAATTGTTTTTGGAGCACTGAGCACTACACTCAGCCTGTTCATTGCATCATTGGCACTGGATTCTGCTGTCAGCTTTTTTTCCTTCACCTCCCCTGCAGATATCGCTGCCTTCCCCGCACTCATGCTGATCCTCAGCGCCTATGGATTATTCACCTCGCCGATTAACAATGCCATCTCCCGTTGGCGCGAAAATTTGGCAGATGATTATGCCCTGCAATCTACAGGTAAATATGTCGCCTTTGCCTCGGCATTCACGCGTCTGGCGAATCAAAACCTCGGGGAGATTGATCCCGAGGCCTGGGTGGTTTTTATGTTTTACTCCCATCCGCCTCTGGGTGAGCGGATTGCAAAAGCAAAAAGATTTATAACAGCATAAATAATAAAAAAGGACTTGCAGCTGGCAAGTCCTTTTTACTTCTTCTTCTACCCCAAATCTTTCATCAAATCCATAGGCACAATCCCCGCACCGACAACGCCTGGTCCTGTATGCACACCCAAAACGGGGGATATGCGTATCATTTCCAATTTTCCGATATTTAATCTTTCCTTGAGTTGGGCGGCAAGTGCATCTGCTTTTTCGGCAAAACGGCCATGGAACATTGTGACCCAAACAGGAGTGTTTCCATATTTTTCGTACATGGCATCAGCGATCATATTCAAGGATTTGCTCAAAGTGCGCCCATTGCCGACCGTACTGTATTTGCCGTCTGTATCCACGCGGATGACGGGCTTGAGCTTGAGCAATGCGCCCGCCAGAGCCTTCACCCGACCAATACGCCCGCCGCGTGCCAGGTATTCCAAAGTATCCAGCGTATAAATCACTTCGGTATTTTCGCGGATGTTTTTCATGCGGTCCTGGATCGCATCCATTTTCCACCCGGCTTTAATGGCCAAAGCCGCTGCCATCACTTGAAAACGCTCACCTGCTGAAAGGGATAGTGTATCCCAATAACTGACATTTGCTTCGGATTTAATCTGTTCACCACCATCATGCGCCGAGTTTAGCGTACCGCTCAGTCCTGACGAAATATGGATCGAAAAGATATCCTTATCTGTTTCTGCAACCTTTCGATACAACTCCGCAAAGATCCCGGCAGATGGCTGCGCCGTAGTTGGGATGGCAGGACGCATGGCTTCCAGACGATTGTAAAAATCATCCGCTGAAATATCAACGGCGCTTATCTCACCATCAGGGAAGTGGATAAACAATGGGGTTTGCACAATTTCCAACCTTTCAAGTTCTTCATTGGAAAAATCCGCCGCACAGTCGGTAACAATTTTCATGAATATCTCCTTAACAATGTAGTAGTGACTTCAGTCCTTTATTGAAAAATGGTTGAAGCCGGTCTTGCCTGCCACTTTCCAAATATATCGTAAATTTTTACACCAAATCACTCATCAGATCCATGGGTACGATCGCCGCGCCGACGATTCCCGGGCCGGTGTGCACACCCAGCACAGGTGAGATGCGCATCACTTCCATTTTGGCAATGTTTAGCTTCTCCTGTAATTCCTTTGCCAGTGTGTCAGCTTTTTCAGCGAAGCGGCCATGCAGCACGGTTGCCCAGATGGGTGTGTTTCCATATTTTTCCTTCACGTGACCGGCAATCGTTGAAATTGATTTATTGATCGTTCTCTCAGTCTTGACGGTGGTGTATTTGCCGTCTGTGTCCACGCGGATGATCGGCTTTAGGTTGAGCAACGCACCTGCTATCGCCTTTACCCGGCCAATACGCCCGCCGCGGGCAAGATATTCCAACGTGTCCAGGGTGTAGATCAACTCGGTCTTTTCGCGGATTTGAGTTAGTCGCTCATGAATAGACTCAATTGCCCAGCCCGCGTTCGAGGCGAGGGCTGCTGCCATAACCTGAAACCGTTCACCGCCAGAGAGACTCAACGTATCCCATAAACTAACGTTTGTTTCGTCTTTTACCAGGTCGCAGCCATCGCGGGCTGAATTGATCGTGCCGCTCAGTCCCGATGAAATATGGATCGAGAATATGTTCTTTTCGGTCTTGGCGAGTTTACGGTATAACTCTGCAAAAATGCCGGCAGAAGGTTGCGCCGTGGTCGGGATTTGCGGGCGCATGGCTTCCAGGCGGTTGTAGAAATCGTCAGCGGAAATATCTGCAGAATTTATTTCTCCCTCGGGGAATTGTATGAAGAGCGGGGCCTGCACAATTCCAAGCCTTTCCATTTCTTCTTTAGGCATATCTGCCGCGCAGTCGGTTACGATTTTCATGTTTATCTCCTGTTTGGGTTATATGTCATTGCAATGACCGAGTAACTCTTCCATTGCAATGAAATTTATTTTTTCTTGTCCAAAAACCACTTCACCGTATCCCTGATACTTTCAGGCAGCAGGCGCGGCGAATAGCCCAGTTCCCGTGTTGCTTTAGCATGGCTGATGTTCGAGTTACTTTGCAGCACCTCCAGAGAATATGGTGTAAAGCGCGGTGTCGCGTTTGCCAGTTGGTAATATATCGGCGTGAACAGCGCCGCGAGCTTTGCCAGATTGAAGGGGATTTTCATTTGAAAAAAATTTCTGCCGGTAATTTCACGCACCGTTTCGAGCAGGTAGCGCACGCTGATCTTTTGTCCTGAAAGAATATAACTCTCACCGCGTTTTCCATCTTCAGCCGCCGCGATCAAGCCGTTGGCAACGTCGCGGACATCTACGAAGTCATACGCACCATCCACATACAGCGTTGGCTTTGCTGTTGCCGCATCGTGGATTAAAGCGCCCATCATTGAGCGTCGAAAATCATACGGTCCGATCACACCCGTGGGGCAGGTCACAATAGCATCCAATCCTGAGCGGGATGCGTTTAAAACCTCCAGCGTTGCTTCAGCCTTCGATCGGTCATAAGCGCCGTATGGATTGTTCATGTCGTAAGGCACATTCTCATCGATCATGCCTTTTTCCACTCTTTGTATTGCATGGATCGAGGATGTGTAAATTAATTTCTTGATCCCCTTTTCCATTGCTGCTTGTAAAATATTTTTTGTGCCTTCCACGTTTACTTTTCTCATCAATGGATTTGCGCCTGGCATGATCGAGATTACACCCGCCAGGTGGAAAACTCCGCGCACCCCGCGCATGGATTGGATGATGGAATCTACATCGAGGACATCGCCCTCGGTGGCTTCAATATTCAAGTCCGAAATTGATTCGCGGCATTCGCCGGGCAAGATCATTGTCCGAACCTTTTCTCCGCGTTTTAGAAGTTTTCGCACCAGGACATTCCCTAGATGTCCCGTTGCGCCAGTCACAAGCCACATACATTTCCTCTTTCCACTCTACCTATTAGGTAGAGTGCCGGGGTGAGGGAAAGCCTCACTTCTTCAATAAACCATTTACCAGCATATCCGAGCTTTCTTTCGCCACCTTTTCCCATTTAGCGCCATTGGGATCGAGCAGACTTTGCAAGAGCAAACCCATTGCAGTTGAAACGATCAGGCGCGAGGCGGTTTCTGGGTCCACTTCAACAAATGAGCCTTCCTCAACACCCTTTTTGATCAGCGCAGTGAAATATTTGTGATAGCGGCGATAGGGGGTGATGCTTGCCTGCCATATTTTTTTATCCCTGCTGGCTTGCAGCCAAAATTCGAGGAACATCGGCAAGCCTTGGCTCGCGGTTTTGATAATATAAGGATACGCTTCCGTGATTTGTAAAAAAGTTTCCGGAACAGTCATTTCACGCGATGCCTCGACACTTTTGTCAATGGTCGTCAGCCAGCCGTCCAGCAGGGCAAGGAACAAGGCTTGTTTACTCTCAAAATGATGATAGAACGCGCCTTTACTGATGCCCGCGTCTTTGCAGATCATATCCACACTGGCGGCGGTATAGCCGTGCGCCGAAAATAACTTGATTGCAGATTTGATGATCTGTGCCTGTGTTTCTTCACTGCGATGCTGCATATTCATCCTTAAGACCTGAAGAGTCTCCCTGAGGGTTTGATCAGCAATGGCCTTTATTGTCATAGTGCTGATGTGGTTTTTATAGACCGTTAAAGTAAACAAACCGACCAGTCGGTTTGTTTTTACCTCTGTTGCACTGCCCTGTCAAGGTTTGGATAACCTCACAATACATGGGATACAATAAACCCATGACAACCTCACTAACCTCCCTGCTCGCAAAATCCCTTGCCGCGCGCGCCATGTTGATCGATCCCAGCCACGAATCAGCCTTTCGCCTCTTCAATGGTTTTACTGAGGGCTGCCCTGACATAGTCATTGATCTGTATGCCACAACTTTTGTTATCCATAATTATGCCCAGGACCCCGGGCATGGGGTGGTTCTTGTTGAAGAAGCCTGCCAATTTTTGAACACTTCCATGAACTGGTTGAGTGCGGGAATTTTAAAAACACGCAACGGTACAACGCAGGAGGAGAAACGTGGCAAATTATTGTTTGGCACAAAGTTGGACCGCAAAGTAAAGGAACATGATACTTGGTATGCCATTGACCTGCTCCTAAACCGCGATTCAAGCCTTTACCTTGACACACGGAATTTACGAAAATGGATCATTGAAAATTCAAGGGAAAAATCTGTTTTAAACACTTTTGCCTACACGGGAAGTTTTGGGGTGGCAGCGATGAAAGGTGGAGCCAGACGGGTGGTGCAGGTTGACTTGAACCGCGAGTTTCTAAATATTGCAAGAGCATCATACACACTCAATGGCTTTCCCATTCAAAAAGGGGATTTCATTGCCAGGGATTTCTTTGAACAAGTCGGCAATATGAAACGCACAAATAATCATTTTGATTGTGTTTTTATTGACCCGCCATTTTTTTCAACTACAACAAAAGGTAAAGTAGACCAGGTAAATGAAAGTGCACGGCTGATTAACAAAATCCGCCCGCTGATCAATGACGGTGGTCATCTGGTTGCGATCAACAACGCGCTTTTTGTCAGTGGCAGCGAATACATGCATACCCTCGAGTTGTTATGTAAAGATGGCTATTTGAAGATAAAAGAACTGATCCCTGTCCCCGAAGATTTTACTGGTTATAACCCGGTTGGCAAACCGATGACTGACCCCAGTCCATTCAATCACTCAACCAAGATCGCCGTGCTGGACGTGAAACGAAAATAAAAATGATGGATGAGTTCTACATCCATCAGGATCGTACCATTACCTTTTCAATCATACGCGGTGCATGTACCTGAATTTGTTGACTGAAGCGCCTGTGTTCTATGCGCTTTGGGCGAAAAAACTAAAACGAAGATATTACTTGGTCGCGCCGGATCAGGTCTTCTATTGTCTCCCGACGCTGGATTACCCTGGCCTGTCCGGGTTCCAGCCACAGAACCGCAGGCTTGCGAGATCCATTGTAGTTGGATGACATGCTCAAATGATATGCTCCCGACGCAGGGATGGCTATCAATTCCTCAACCTCGATCTTTGGCATTAATAGATCTTCGATAACGACATCCCCGGATTCGCAATAAGGTCCTGCGATGGATACCCTCCCGCTCATTTCTTTGTCTGGATCTGATACTGGCAAACAAGAATATCTGGCTCCATACATTGCGTATCGTGGATTATCCGTCATGCCGCCGTCTGTTAATATCCAAACCTTGTCACCGCGCTGTTTGATCGCTCCCACTTGGTAAACCGCCACACCCGCACGCGCGACCAGACTGCGTCCAGGTTCCAAATGTAAATGGGGCAGGGGAAGACTTCGAGATCTGCAGCCTTCGGTCACGTTTTCTGAAATCACACGCACATATTCATTTGAGTCAGGCTGTGGAAGTTCATCCTCGTGATATGCCACGCCCCACCCGCCGCCAGGGCTGAAATGCCATTCATTTGAGAACCCAATTTCTCCCGCCAGGTCAAGTCCCAACCCAATGGCCTCTTTCAAAGGGCTTGCATCGCGGAAGTTCGACCCTTGATGAAAATGTATCCCATTCAAAGGTATGTTGTTCATTCTGCAAAATTGTGCGGCTTCCATGATCTCGGTGCTGGTCATGCCAAATTTGCTGTCATGCTGACCGGTTTGGGTGTGTGCGTGATGCGTTTCAACTGCAACGCCGGGAAGAAGGCGAAGCCAGATGGATGTATTTTGTATTTCGTGTTGCGTAAATATGTGCGCGATGCGTTGCAGTTCGGTAAGGTTATCCACCACGATTGTACCGGCATAATTATTTGCTGCGTTCAAGTCGGCAATCGATTTATTCACGCCGTGTACTAGGATATGCTCGCGGCACACACCACCTGCAACTGCCATGGCGATTTCGCCTTCGCCTGTGCAATCTACGAATAAATTATGGAATTGAGCCCACTGTGCAATGGCCAGGTTCAAAAATGCTTTTCCTGCATAAGTGATTGAAGCAGGTGCAGGGTAATGTGCCTGTAGCGCAAATTTGTAATCAGCCACGGCAGAATCCATGGTGGCACGGTCATATAGATACAACGGGGTGCCATGCTCCTTTGCCAGTGCAGATAAGTTGTGACCGGCAATGGTCAGGTTGTTGTTTTTGATGGTTGTCGTATTGGGGAAAAGATCAAGACGATTCAATGAGATCCTCTAATCAAGCGAGTTGATATCACTACTGATGGCTGGGGTCATTCTTCGAAGAATAGACTCCACCAAACCTCCCAGTTTTGCATGGGGGTTGGAATGGGCGGCGTGGTGGGAACGATCACAGGGTCGCTGCCAGGCTGTACGATCGGTATGACAGGCTGGTCGCCTTCCAGCACATAATGACCCTCGGTACGCGCCCATTCATCCACTGCCGCATCTGAGTTGGCATAAGCGACCTGGGTTTGTAGTGCCATTTGGGTTTGTATGGACTGGGTTGCCAGCACACGAATTTCATCACGCTGGTCGTTTAGCCGATTCAATTCTTCAAGGCGCGAATTGAATTCGATCACAAGCAGGATCAGGAGAAAAATTCCCAGAAAGACGGCAACTCGTCGAAAATTGATTGGAATATTTGGCATGTCTTTATCTTAATCGTTTTTTTGCGCGCATGCAAAGGTTTTAATATTAATTTGAGGCGTAACTTTTTGCGAGAATCTACATCCAATAACCAAAATAAAAATAAAAGTAGGAGCATTACAAACAATGGAAATGATTATTGACTTCCCCGGCGGATCTCGCGTAGACGCACATTTTGGACAACACACTGTCGCCACTGACCAGCCCCCTGCTGCAAGCGCGCCGACACCTTTTGCCGTGTTTCTTGCATCCATTGGCACTTGTGCCGGGATTTATGTACTTGGCTTTTGCCAACAGCGCGGTATCCCCACAGATGGCATCCGTATTATTCAGCGTATGCACAGCCGCCCCATGAGCGGCATGATCGAGAAAATTGATCTGGAAATTCAAGTTCCCGAAGGTTTCCCGGAAAAATATCGCCCTTCGTTGATTCATTCTGCAGAGTTGTGCGCGGTCAAGAAACATTTGGAAAATCCGCCGAAGTTTGAGGTTATAACAAAGGTTGTGTAGTCTGTCTAATTTTTGATTGTGTCCGGCTATCGTGTATACTAACCCCATACACGATTAACTGGACACGATCAATGATGGAAACAACAAGCCAAGCTGACATATCACTTGAAGCCCTGCGTGCTGGTGACCGCGCCGAATTCGCCCGGTTGGTGGATGCGTATTCCGCACCGATCTACCGTTTGGGATTGCGGATGCTCGGGAATGAGCAGGATGCCGAAGACGTACTGCAAAATACATTTCTGAGCGCACTCACTCATCTCTCCAGTTTTGAGGGACGTTCCAGTGTTCTGACCTGGTTGTATCGCATTGCCGTCAATGAAGCCCTCATGTCATTGCGGCGCGGGAAGCCTGAAGTAAATATTGATGACACTGATTCAAGCGATGACATGGATAACATGTTACCCACTCAATTTGTAGATTGGGGGGCACTACCCGAGAATGTGCTGCTCTCCGTTGAAGGGAAACATGCGCTTGATCGCGCCATTCAAAACCTGCCTGAAAATTTACGCACAGTTTTCCTCCTGCGCGATATTCAGGAACTTTCCATCAAAGACACAGCAGATTCATTGGGATTGACCGAATCCAACGTCAAGATCCGCCTTCTCAGAGCGCGCTTATCCTTGCGTGAGCAATTATCTGTTTATTATGGCGAGCGGATAAACCAGGAGAAAATAAATGACTGAATCTTCTCATTCCAATTGCAAATCCCTGCTTGGCACTCTTTCTGATTATGTTGACGGCGAGTTGGGTGCCGAACTGTGCCGCGAAATTGAAAAACATATTGCAGAATGTGAGGATTGCCGCATTGTGGTCGATACCACCCGCCGAACCGTTGACATTGTCCATGCTTCAAATTATCCAAAAACTGACCTGCCTGATGAAGTACGGGATCGCCTCTTCAAACGACTCAATCTTGCAGCTTATTTGAAACCGTCATCGAAGTAAAATTTCATGGAAAATGGGGGCGTTAATTTGTATCTTTTTCCATTCGCACGCATCCAAATTCCATTGACGGTTGGAAAAATAAAATTTGGAGTAGATAAATGGAAAAACTTCTCAACGAACAGATCATAGAACAGGTAAAACAAACATTCGCTCAAATGAAGGAACCGGTGCAGATGTTGTTTTTCGGTTCACGGGAAAATTGCGAATATTGCACTGAAGCACAGCAACTGCTTGAAGAACTTGCTGCTGTTGATGAAAAGCTTGGCTTAAGCATTTACGATCTTCAGGATAACGCCGATATGGCCGCCCTTTTTCACATGGATAAAGCGCCTGGTATTGTCATTGCTGCCAGGGATGGTGAAAAGATTATTGATTTTGGTATTCAATACTCAGGCATCCCTTCCGGCCACGAATTTGGGGTTCTAATAAATGATATTCTTCTTGTCTCAGGTCGTGATTCAGGACTCAGCGAAAGCGTGCGTGAATTCCTGAAACACCTGGAAAAGCCGTTGCACTTGCAGGTCTTTGTAACCCCTACCTGACCGCATTGCCCGCGAGCCGTGTTGCTCGCACATCAGATTGCCATGGAAAACCCTGCCATGATCCGCGCCGAGGGTGTCGAAGCCACTGAGTTCCCTGATTTGGCAAACCAGTTCAATGTGCGGGGTGTACCGCAGACAGTCATTAATGCCGGCAGCGGCTCGGTGGTTGGCGCAGTCCCTGAACAGAACTTGATCGCTGAGATCAAGCGCGCAATGAACTGATCTACATTAAGAAAATTATCTCGCAAACCCTGTCCTAAACTCGTAAGCGGATGGTCCGTCTTCAAGTCTGTTTTGCGGACAACCTTGCAAAACAATGAAAAATTGTTTCAAGGATTCTAATTTTAAAGATTCGCAGGTTGGTTATGCCAAAGAAAATTCAACGTCGTAAAAAAAATACCAGTCGCACGCCGCTATTTCTGGGGACGGGTATTATTCTGATCGGAGTAATGGCTGTGATGCTTTTGGTATTCGGAGAAAAGGATAAAGCAGGTTCAAATACAGCTACGTCAGGCTTATCCTCCTCACCTTCCTCCTATTCCGTTACTCCAGTTGAGGTGAACTATGCCGCGCCAGAACTGTCACTTCAAAATGTGAATGGACAGATTGAGTCATTGACCGATTACAACGATCAGGTTGTTTTGGTCAACAATTGGGCTACCTGGTGCCCGCCCTGCAAAGCAGAAATTCCCACGCTGGAGGAATATTATAAGGCGCACAGCAAGGAAGGTTTTGTGATAATTGGCGTTGAGGCTGGGGAATCGGAAGCAGAAGTTGCCCAGTTTATCAAAAGCAGTGTTATCACCTACCCAATTTGGATTGATCTTAAAAATGCTTCCTTGCGTGCATTTGGAAGCTCGGGTTTGCCCAACTCCTTTGTGATTGATCGTAATGGAATCGTTCGTCTGACTTGGGTGGGTGAGATCAACCGCGAAATGCTTGAAAAATATGTGACACCCTTGATTGTTGAAAACTAGAAAATATTTCGGGATAATAAAAAATCAGCCACGAAATTTATTTTTCGTGGCTGATTTTTTGGATGTCATGCCTGTTTCTGACTGGAAGTTCCTTTTTACCTGGGGATACAAATTACCGAATTCCTTACAACCCGGCAGCCTTCTTTAATACCTCAGCCTTGTCGGTCTTTTCCCAGGGGAATTCAATATCGTCGCGTCCAAAGTGGCCATATGCGGCGGTCTTGCGATAGATCGGGCGGCGCAGGTCCAGGTCGCGGATGATCGCACCGGGACGCAGGTCAAAGTATTCACTGACGAGCGCTGATATCTTTTCGTCTGAGATTTTTGCTGTACCAAATGTTTCCACATTCACAGATAGGGGATGTGCCACGCCGATGGCGTATGCTACCTGCACTTCCACGCGATCAGCCAGCCCGGCAGCGACGATGTTCTTTGCCACATAGCGGGCTGCATAGGCTGCAGAACGATCAACCTTCGTGGGGTCTTTTCCAGAAAACGCGCCGCCGCCATGTCGGCCCATACCGCCATACGTATCCACAATGATCTTGCGCCCGGTGACACCGGCATCGCCCATCGGTCCACCAATCACAAAGCGTCCGGTTGGGTTTACAAATACCTTCAGATTTTTATCAACCAGGCCTTCGGGCAGAGTTGGGTAAATAATATGCTCGCTGACAAGTTCCATGATATCAGCCTGTGAGATATCGGGCGCGTGCTGGGTTGAAATCAGTACGGTGTCAATTCGCCTGGGCTTGCCTTGTGAATATTCAACCGTTACCTGACTTTTGCCATCAGGCCGCAGCCAGGGGAGTGTGCCATCTTTGCGGAGTTCGCTCAGGCGGCGGGATAATTTGTGTGCCATATAGATCGGCATTGGCATCAGGGTGGGGGTTTCGTTGCATGCAAAACCGAACATCATTCCCTGATCGCCTGCGCCGACATGTTCAATATTAGCATCCTTCATCTCGCCGCTTTTATCTTCCATGGCATGATCAACGCCCAGCGCAATATCTGCGCTTTGGCTGGCAACGGCTGAAAGCACGGCACAGGTATTGCCGTCGAAGCCTTTGTCACTGCTGTCGTACCCGATCTCATTTACAACCTTGCGCACGAGTCCGTCAAAGTTGACATACGCGTTGGTGGTGATTTCGCCCAACAATGCCACGAAACCGGTCTTAACTGCGGTTTCGCAAGCCACGCGGGACATGGGATCCTGTTCAAGGCAGGCATCCAATACTGCATCTGAGATTTGGTCACACATTTTATCGGGGTGGCCTTCGGTGACTGATTCTGATGTAAACATCAGGCTGGGTGAAGACATAAAAGTGTTGCTCATTATCGTTGGTTCTCCTTAAAAATTTAGAATTGCCCTTTCACGCTGAAAGGGCAATTCTGCATAATGCTTATCTACCCTCTCATCTCCCAGAAATCTATCTGTCGGATTTGGCACCATGTAATTGGTCATTTTGATGTCGGTTATTCGTTGTCGAGGCATCGCAGGGCCGTTCCCTCCGCCTCTCTGGATAAGAGCGCCGTATTCGGGCTATTGAATTGTTTTGCGATAATACCATAGGTAAGTTGATGAGTAAAGTTAATTATCACTCGCGCATCTGAAGCCGATCTTAACCGAACTGCGGCCATAATATTCATTGTCGTTTGGAAGTTTGGTGGGGTCTGGCCCCACTTCATATCCACGATTTGAGGTCCGCAGGTTGAAGAGATTATCCTGAAAAGACCCGCCGCGAATAACACGCATATGACCAAGTCCACCGTGTTCAGGCCCGGTCGGATTTATGGTTGGGGATTCTGAATAATAGTCGGGCTGATAATAATCTGCGACCCATTCCCAAACATTGCCTGCCATATCCAGTGCTCCAAATGGACTTGCTCCCCCGCTATACGTTCCAACCCGGGTGACATCGCCGATGATATTATTGGCATTTGCGTTTAGTTCGTTAGGTGGTTCATTACCCCAGGGATAATTTCGCATGTCGTCGCTGCGTGCGGCACGTTCCCATTCTGCCTCGGTGGGAAGTCTGCGTCCGGCCCATTGGCAATAGGCATCGGCGTCGTACCAGGTGACCTGTATCACAGGGTAATCCTGAAATTCAGGGTTGCCAAAATAATCGCCCTGATTATCTGAGTTGACTTTTACTGGAGGACGGCATGGTCCCGTCTGCACGCATAAACCATACATACCGTTCGTCACTTCCACTTGGTCCACCCAAAAAGAATCGAGAGTAACATCATGTGCGGGGAGTTCGTCATTCTCCATCAGGATATCCATTCCGCCCATTTTGACCAATCCTGCAGGGATAAAGAGCTGGGTCATACCGTCTTTTGGTGAGATTTTTACCGTTTCTGGCGTGGACGTAATTTCTGGTGTGGACGTGAAAGGAATCTGTGTTTGGGTAACAAGCGGCTCAACGGTTGCCGTGGGTGCGGCCGTTGGAGGTGGGGGAGTGGCAGCACTTTGGCAGGCCGCTAAAACAAAGATAAAAAGAAATGGGATGATTTTTTTCATGTGTATCAGTTTGGTATTACGAGGGTGGTATATTTTCTCCGAAACGATCCCCTCAAAGATATGAAGATTGCTTCATTGTGAAAGAGAATCCCTCCTCGCAATAAAAGTGGTTAATGTATTTATTGAACCAGTTGCATCGCCTTTTGTGCCTGATCTTCAAAAAAATTGGGGTTTACTTTATCCGCCTTTTGCCAGGCTTTAAGCGCGCCGTCGTAATCGCCCTGGCGGTATAAGCCAAAGCCATACCACAACCAGGCCTCTTCAGACATTTCAGTGATGCCCCTGGCGTAGTCGGTTAAGACCAGTAAATCCTCGTTGCGGTTGGAGTGGAAGTAGGCGAGGAAGGGACCGAACTGATAGCGAAACATCCGTAAGGGAAGTCCGATCTCACGCGCTTTGTCATAGGCGAGTGCGGCTTCTTCGTACCTGTCAAAGTATACAAGATTGCTGCCAAGGTTGAACCAGGCAAAAGCATCGTTGGGATTTTTGGCAGAATCGGCTTGGGAGGCATCCAATGCCAATTGCCGATTTATGCCCGGGTCCCAGTCTGTAGCGAGCAGGGTTTTCATCTCATCTTCAAATTGTGGAAAATACATCACGATATACAAATTGTTGAATGGTTTCCACTCTGTTTCCAACTGTGCGTAGGGAATTGTCAAGTCTGCGCCGTGATAAGAATCTTGAATTGTGAAGGCCTGCACGTTGTCGTCGTAGCCTGTGAGCAAAAGATAATGTGCCGCCCATAAATCATCTGTGGGACCGAGTGCATCATTGGGATCGAGTGACGTGACGCTTTCGACCATGACTGGATAATTTGCGGCGATCAGGCGTTTCAGGGTTTCGATATTTCCACCCACACGGTATTCCATGTTGAGCCAGCCAGCCTGTGTGCGGACATAATAACGCAACTCTTCAGGGTTGACGTTTCGATCCTGCAAAATAGGTTTGATGACATTTGCGATGTCTGCCTGATTGCCTTCCCAGCCATAGATGTGCAAAGCCATTGAAAGGGTTGCGGGTCCGCAGTTGTTGGGGGTCTGTTGCTCGAACGGAGGCGATGTAATGGATGCTTGTCTGGGCAGTGGGGCAGGGATTGGTGTGGGCGTGGCGGATGCTGTCGGATCAATCATGGGTAGGGAAGTCGCCGACACTTTGGCAGTTGGTGTGGCCGGCTGCGGTGTGACGGGCAAAGCTGTCGGTACGGGTCCCGCAGGGTCTATCACATTCCTGGCATAGATCATCAATTTTTCAACGCGCCATGAAACAACCGATTTAATATATGGAGCTTGGTATATCAAAACGGCAAGCAGGACCAGCCCTGCCAGCCCAGTGAGAATTTTTCTAATACGTTTGGACATACACGCCAGTATAGCACGCGTTTATGAAAGGGAATTAAGGTGGAAATTCATACAGTGTATGGGGGCCGTTTCATGCCGGAAATGATAGCGGTGAGAAACGCAGCAGCGATTATTTTCCTTGACTCTACCCTCTCTCACCATTATCATGAAATTATATGAAACCGACCCTTGATCCCGAAAAACTACGCGCTGTCATGCGCACCTGGTCTGCTGGGGTAACCGTTGTTACAGCAGTTTATCGAAATACGCAGCACGGTGCAACTGTCAACTCTTTTACATCAATTTCACTTGATCCGGCCATGGTAACAGTTACTTTACAGAAATCCGCCCACACGCATGAGTTAATAACCAAATCCCGCACATTTGGGTTGACCATGCTTTCGGCTCAGCAAGCTAAAATTGCAGACTTGTTTGCAGGGAAAATACCCGGTGTGGAGAATCGATTTGCTGGCTTGGAAACCCAAACCTTGGTCACAGGTGCGCCTTTGATTATTGGCGGGTTGGCATGGCTGGATTGCCAGGTGGTGGAGACCTTTGACGCAGTTAGCAGCACCCTTTTTATCGCGGAAGTTCTTGCGGCACAAAATACAGGCGATGGACAGCCGTTGATTTATCACAATCGTGAGTATTGGAAATTGGACCCTAAAGATCTTATAAACTATTAGGGTCTGTGACGGGAGGGTACCATGACAGATCAATTGACCGATGGGGAAAAGCAAACACTTTTGCGCCTTGCGCGCGAAGCAATGGAACATGGGGTGTGCGGAAAGAAACTTCCACCTCTGGACGATGCTTCCTTGACGCCCCGTTTGCGTGAGCAGGGAGCTTCCTTTGTGACCATCACCATCGCTGGAGATTTGCGCGGGTGTATCGGTGCGCTGGAAGCCTATCAGCCGCTGGTGGATGATGTGCGTGAGCATGCTGTCGCTGCTGCTCTGGAGGATCCCCGATTCAGCCCTGTAGCCCAGACTGAATTAAGCAGGATCAAGCTTGAAGTGTCGTGTTTGACCGCTCCCCATCCCCTGGAATATTCCACCAGCGAAGATCTGCTTGCCAGGCTCCATCCGCATGTGGACGGTGTTATCCTCAAAAGTGATTTCCGCCGTGCGACTTTCCTGCCGCAGGTCTGGGAAAAAATACCCGATCCTGAAGATTTTCTCGATCATTTATGTGCCAAGATGGGTGCAAAATCAAGTTTGTGGCGTAATACAAAATTGCAAGTTTATGTGTATCAGGTCGAGGAATTCCATGAAATGGATTAAAATCTTATTATGACCGATGATTTGTCCAACGACACGATGTCTCAGACCATGTTTCAGGATGCGTTGGCAGCCCTGAGACGTGGAGATAAACTGCGAGCCAGGGAATTGCTTACGCGCCTGCTTAAGACCGATCAAAACAATACGACTTATTGGGTTTGGTTGAGTGCGGCCGTCGAAAATACCAAGGAGCGGATTTATTGCCTGCAGACCGCTTATAAACTTGACCCTGAAAATGATACGGCGAAACGAGGCTTAATTCTACTTGGGGCATTAACACCTGATGAAAGCATCCAGCCGTTCCCAATGAATCGTCCCCGCGCGTGGGAGGAAAGACTCCTGCTTGCCAACGAGAGACCTAAGGAAAAGGGGTTTAGAGCGCTGATCACGAATCCTGTCACACGATTGGTGGGTGTGGTGCTGGTGGGTGTGGTTTTATTTTCGACAGTGCTATTCGGTTTTGTGATTCCGCGTCAGATAAATATTGTCCCTACAGAGTCATTTACACCTGGACCGTCTCCAACCTTTACGACCACGCCCACAGTGTTTGGCGCAACAGCAGTCCCTACTAAATCCTTCGTTGGACCCACTCCATTGTGGATGTTACTGCCCCAGACCTATACTCCCACCGCCTTTTATGTGAATACACCGCGTGCGGCGGAATCTGTAGATCAATATCGTACTGCCAAAATGGCATATGAAAATGGGGAGTGGGATTCGTACATCGCCAGTATGGAAATAATTGCCGGGCTTGAGCCTGAAGCTGCCGATGTCCATTATTTGATCGGCGAAGCCTACCGGTTTAAAGGTGATTCAAAAAACGCATTGAAATCCTATAATGATGCGCTTGAGATCGACCCGAAGTTTGGTGCACCCTATCTTGGTTTGGCTCGCGCCCGTCTGTTGGAAAACCCAAACCTGAACGTGGAATATCTTTTTGATGAAGCCATCAACCTTGACCCGGAGTTTGGCGAAGTTTATATCGAGCGTGCGCGTTACTTTCTTTACCATAATGATCCCAAATCTGCCATTAAAGATCTCAACCAGGCAGATAAACTAATGCCCGATTCCCCCATGGTGTATATGGCGTACGCCGATGCCTACCTGGCGCTCGAAGATAAAAAGAATGCCCTGGAGGCTGCTGAAACGGCTTTTGCGTTGGATGCCACAGATCCGTTAATATATAAAATGCTGGGGACAATGTATCTTGAAAACGGGCAATATGAGAGCGCAATTGAATCATTAAATATCTATGTAATTTACGCAAGTGAAAACGACCGTGCATTTGCCCTGTTGGGACAGGCTTATTATGAATTGAAGGATTATCAGACCTCGGTGGATAATTTTGATAAGGCCGAGGTACTCAACTCCAATGGGATGCGGAAATATTATATTTACAGGGGACTTGCGAACCTTGAATTGGAGAATGTCGATCAGGCTGTGGATGATCTTGAAAACGCCTTGCGCGAAGATGAGACATCCTTTGAAATCAGCCTTGGTCTTGCGCGCGGGTATTTTATTCAGGAGAAATTTGGCAGTACATTTGTGAGAGCAGAGGTACTCAAGTCCCTGGCAGATACAGAGGAAGAAACTGCACTTGCACTTTATTGGCATGCGCTCAGCCAGGAGAAGCGCGGCGAAGCGAAAGGTGCTATTAAAGACTGGCAGGAGCTTCTCTCTCTTGATGAAGATGTAATGACCGCTGAAATGCGTGCCGAAGCGGAACAACATCTTAAGGCAGTTGTTACGCCTACGAATACCTCCAAACCTGTCCCTGCCACCCAAACCAAACAAAGCGGGACGGCAACGCCCACCAGGAAGCCAATTAGCACCCCAACACGCACGCCCACGCCCTAGGCAGGTAAGTGTCAAATATGGCAACATGAAAAAGAGAGGCTGTCATAAAAACAGTCTCTCTTTTTTTAACCGAACTCCACCATATTACTTGCTCCCCTGGTTACCCATTCTGGCTCTGTGCGCTTTTCCTGCGGCATTCATTGCATGGACACAAGGCACGTAGATAATGCCAGTTGTAGATTCCATAATCGTGCCCATCTTCCCAGACAATGGTCAATGCATAGGAACCGACAGCAACCACGTTCACCAGGCGTGTGGAGGGAGAATCTTCCATGTGCCTGGTAAATACTTCAGCGTCAGGTTCTGATTTCATGTTCTCGTGTCCGCCGCGGCAGGAGGCGCAGGGACAGGCGGCGCGTAATAACCCGAAGGTATATATGCTTGTGTGTCCATCGTCCCATGTCACAGTGAATTCTTTTTTACTTTTATTGGCGTTTACGCCTGTTGGTTTTTCGGACATTGATTTCTCCTAAATCCGGAGTTCGACAGTTTGTTGTCGGATTCGCAAATGCAAGCTTTTGCACTCCAGGGTAATTTATGGCGATGGTACAACTGCAAGAAAATCTGCGGCGCCCCAACCTGCGCGGGTTTCATCATACGGAGCGACCAAATACCACCATGTATATCCATCCGCGACTTGAGAGCCGTCGCGCACAATAAATACTTCTGATTCTTCACCAAAGAAGACGGTGTCGCCGTTCAATCCAGGTGCAGACCGGATGCGTAACCCCTCACCTTCGGTGCCGCTAATTTGAACATATCCACCAATGCCAATGGTATTTGGCGGGAGAGTGGGTGTGACCAGGCTTGGATCAATGGTTGGTACTGGCGTTACATTGGGCGTATGTGTTGGGGCGGGGATCATGGTAAGGTCGGCGGGGGCAAATCCAACCTCTGGTGAGAGGCGGGGAGATGTAAAGCCAATGACAATCAGCGCGATGATGACAAATCCAACTGCAAATCCAATTGCGCCAAAGACCACTGAACGGTTGAGGTATGATTTTATATCCATCTGTCTACTTTTTGTTTTTTAATAAATGATACGCATCATTTGGCATGAGAATTTTTAACCCGCGGTGCCTGATCGTGATGTCAGCCCGATGACTACCGAGCGCCGGGTCACCGTCCACTTGAACCGAGAAAGGTGCGTCAGATTCTACCCGCGCATGGTGAAATGGTAAACAGCGCGCCTGGTCGGATGTGAGGTGACGTCCTGCAACCAGGTCGAAGAAATGTCGCAGCGTATCTGCGACGCTATCACCGCTGAGAAGCCACATATCCATTTCATTATCATCAAGCAGTGCATTGGGTGAAAGCAGTGACATGCCGCCTGCGTAATGCCGAATATTGGTTGCCACCGCAATTAAATAATGGCCTTCGACCAGCTTATCATCTGCCCACACGCGCAGGTCAAGTCCATGCCAGAAGGTCGCTTCCCAAACCGTGGTGGCAAAAAAATGGGGGACAGAAATATGCTTGAAGAAGCGATGGCGCGGTTCAATTTTGTGAATGGCTTGCGCGTCCAAACCGACGCCTGCCCATAATAAAAAGGGTTGGTCGTTACATAAGCCTACATCAACCTGTTGTGGTTCGACGTTCGCCAGCAGGGAGGCGTTTTCGCGTAAAGCCCACCAACGCAGCCAACTGAAAGGTCTTTGTCCCTGCTCAAGCGCCCAGACATTGGTTGTGCCGGCGGGAAGCACCGCAAGTGCTGTCTCTGAATCCAATAGCCCGCTGGCAACCTGCCCCACTGTTCCGTCGCCGCCGATGGCGAAGACGGCATCATATTTTTCTGCCGCAGCCTGGTGTGCGGTCTGCGTGGCATGTGTGCCGCTTAACGTCTCAGCAATTTCCATGCTCCAGCCTGCAGCCTTTAGCGGATGAATGATCCCATGCACGAATCGCCTCACAGGAAAACGTCCCGCTGCCGGGTTGTAGAGTAAGAGTCCCTTTCGCATGGCAATGATTATACCTGAGGGGAATCTTATGGGCCGGAATGAAAAACGAAGTCAATAATTCCGTCGTCTCGTTTTTTTAGTAATTTTTTGCTTGATATAAACTGGTAATGCCATCTTTTAGTATTTGAGCGGATTGTTCCAGGGCAGACTGTTCTTCGGGGTACAGTTTTGTCTGGAGGATCCGTTTGACACCACCCTGTCCAACGACACAGGGAATTCCCAGACAGACATCATGGAGTCCGTACTCGCCCTCAAGATAAGTGGACACGGTCAGTACGCTGTTTTGGTCTTGTAAAATTGTACCGACAATGCGCACCAGTGACATTCCGATCCCATAATAGGTGGCACCTTTGTAATTGATGATGTGATAGGCTGACTCTTTAACCTCACGAACAATACGGTCGCGTTCGCCGTGCCAGTCACGGCAGTTTCCACATTGTGGGCAATAATTATCAATTGGCATGCCCGCCACATGCGTCATTGACCAGGCTGCCACTTCGCTGTCGCCATGTTCACCTAAAATGTAGGCATGGACATTGCCCACATCAACTTTACAATGCTGACTGATTAGGTAGCGGAAGCGCGAGCTGTCCAGAACTGTGCCCGATCCAATAACACGGTTCTTTGCCCAGCCAGAACGTTTCAGTGCGACCTGGGTGAGAATATCCACTGGATTGCTGGCCACCAGCAAAACAGCCTGGGATTTTTGAGCGACGATCTCATCAACAATGCTTTCAATAATTATGGCGTTTTTCTGCAGCAGTTTCAAACGCGACTCGCCCGGAGCTTGTTTCGAGCCAGCTGTGATGACGATCACCTGTGCATCGGCGTAATCCAGGCTGTTGCCCGCGCGAATTTGTACGGCCGGATAAAACGGCAGACCGTGTGCCAGGTCGAGTGCCTGGCCTTCGGCAAAATCAGAGTTGGCATCGATCAAGCAAATTTGATCCGCCAACCCTTTCTGTACCAGGGCATAAGCAAAGGTTGATCCAACTGCGCCCGCGCCTACGATCACTACTTTTCGCGATTTCCAAAGTGTATCCATATTTTTTCTTTCTCCTTCAGATCAATATGGATATTATATATCCATATTGTGATATTTATTACTATTGTTATCTGATTCTTATTTTGTAGGACGTGTGTTTCAACTTGTGTGGCGAAGATTTCATTGGATGAAGATGTGCATAAAAAATGTTGGACATTATCCATCGCAGGTTTTGTCACTCATTCTCTGCTTCCTGATGGTGGGGTAAATTCATCCGCAATGCGGATATCAGTTCGTAATTTTTTGTCCGTAAATGAAACGAAGCCAAATATTCGCAATAAAACACCCGCCTGATTGAGGCGGGTGTTGGTCGCTGAGGTACCTGATTACCTGATTTTTCTCGGTGCAAGCCGATTTCTTCCATAACTCTTGGGCGTGGGAGCGGGTCGTGGGGGACGGCGCGAATCCTCTCGCGGGGCGCCTCTGCCTCGGCTTCCGCCAGCCGGCTTGGGCGGGGCAGCCGCTGTGTAGTCGAATCCTTCCAAAGTCTCACGTTTGATCGGACCGTTCATGATCCGTTCGAGAATCCGAATCATATCGTTATCCTCTGAGGTGACCAAAGTAAAGGCATCACCGGTGCGTTGAGCGCGGCCTGTTCTGCCGATTCTATGAATGTACGCATCAGCGGTATCGGGCATGTCATAGTTGATAACGTGCGAAATGCTTTCGACATCCAAGCCGCGTGCTGCAATGTCAGTGGCAACCATGATCTGGTGCGTGCCATCCTTGAATCCCTTGAGCGCAGATTGGCGTTGGCCTTGCGAACGATCGCCATGCAGACTTGTGACTTTGTGTCCGGCGCGCTCAATTTGTTGCGCTACTTTTTGTGCGCGATATTTTGTGCGCGCAAAAATCAAAACAGAATGGGTGTCGGTGCGTTTGAGCAGTTCGATCAATAACTGTGATTTCAAATGCGGCGGCACAGGGTAAAGTGCGTGTGTCACCGTGTAGGCAGGACGGCTGATGCCCATGGCGATTTTTTGGGGATTCTTAAGCGAACTTGATGCAAGAAGTTCCACTTCCGCCGGGAATGTCGCCGAGAATAGCATCGTTTGTCGCTGCGTTGGCAGAGCTTTAATGATGCGCTTCACGTCAGGCAGAAAACCCATGTCGAACATGCGGTCTGCTTCATCCAGTACGAGGGTCTCGATCTTTCCCAGGTGAGCATGACCTTGATTGACAAGATCCAAAAAACGACCTGGGCAGACAATAAGAATTTCAGCGCCTTCGCGTAATGCTTTGACCTGGGGCGCGGGGCCAACTCCTCCATAGATGGTTGCACTGCGGAGTCTGGTGCCAGCGGACAGAGCCTTCACGACATCGTGGATTTGTTCAGCCAGTTCGCGAGTCGGTGTGACGATCAACACGCGTGTCACATTGCGCGGCCCTTCGAGGAGTCTGTGCAGGATGGGAAGTACGAACGCGGCGGTCTTGCCTGTGCCTGTTTGAGCGGTGCCGATAATATCACGTCCGCGCAGGGCGGCAGGAATTGCTGCTTCCTGAATGGGCGTGGCGGTGTCATAGCCGGCCTTTTTGATTCCCACCATCAGGCGTGAATCGAGATTAAATTGTTCGAAGTTCAAAATATTCCTTTTCTTCAGAAGTCTATCAATGTTGGGAAAATGAGCGAATGCTCAAGTAAAAACAGCGCGGACTGCTGATATAAGTGAGTCAGCGGATTTGTAAATCAGGGACTCGATAACTTGTTGTACTCGAATTATAGCACTGAAAAGAGCACATAAGCGTAGGACAGGAGGAATAAAATTTACCGGGAAGGTTGTGCCATCCCTTCCGAATTGTACACTGCTTAATGGGAGAGAACTTTAACCTGGAAAATTCCATTGTTTGCCCCTCATTCTTGGAAGTATAATCAATCAATGTCCATTCTTTCTGGTAAACATATCTTACTCGGTGTGACGGGTTCCATTGCGTGTTATAAAGCTGCTGATCTTGCATCGAAGTTGTCGCAGGCAGGCGCGCAGGTGGATGTGATTTTGACCGGTGCGGGGGAAAATTTTGTTACACCTCTTACATTCCAATCGGTCACAGGCCGCCGCGCCTACACGGACCAGGATTTGTGGGGTAATGAAGCCCATGTCCTGCACGTCAGTTTTGGCAAAACAGCAGATTTGCTGGTCGTTGCACCCTGTACCGCCAATACGATGGCAAAACTTGCACATGGAATTGCAGATAATTTACTGACGGTTACGGCACTGGCTGCTCAATGTCCACTGGTGATTGCACCCGCCATGGATGGCGGCATGTTCTCGAATCCTGCCACACAGGAAAACCTGAAAACACTTAAAAATCGCGGCGCGGTTGTTGTCGGTCCTGCCGAGGGGCACCTTGCCTCGGGGTTGACTGGCACAGGGCGCATGGTCGAGCCTGCGGAAATTTTGAGCCAGGTGCGTGTTGTGCTTGGAAAAAATGGAATACTCGCGGGCAAAAAAATTGTTGTTACAGCAGGCGGGACTCAGGAAGCGATCGACCCCGTGCGTGTAATTACCAATCACTCTTCTGGAAAACAGGGATACGCCATTGCCCAAGCCGCGCTGGATGCTGGCGCAGAGGTGTGCCTGATCACTGCTCCGACAGCTATAAATCCGCCTGTAGGCGCGCGCGTAATCAAGGTGAACAGTGCGCAGAGCATGCTTGATGCGGTGTTGGCGGAACCTGCCGATGCGTTGATCATGGCTGCCGCAGCGGCGGATTTTACACCGAAGACGGTTGCCAGGGAGAAAATGAAAAAGCGTGATGGCATTCCCCAGATCGAGCTCACTGCGGCGACAGATATACTTGGAACCATATCCATCCAACAGCCGCATCTTTTTCGGAAGGTCATTGGCTTCGCGGCGGAAAGCCAGGATCTTCTTGAAAATGCCGCCGAGAAATTACGATCCAAAAAACTTGATCTGATCGTGGCAAACGATATCTCTGCCGCTGATGCAGGCTTTGCCGTGGACACGAACCGGGTTATATTTTTATTTCCAAATGGTACCAGTGAAATTTTGCCGCTGATGAGCAAAACCGACGTGGCGGAAAAGATCATTGAACACACATCAATGCTGTTGGAGTAACTATGCGCGTTTTGGTCATCTCGGATATTCATGCAAATTACACCTCGCTCAAAGCCGTGTTGAACGATGCCGGACAGGTGGACGAAACCTGGTGTCTGGGAGATCTTGTTGGCTATGGACCGGACCCAAATGCAACGATCGAGGAAATATGTGATATTCCAAACCTCACCTGTATTCTTGGCAACCATGACATGGCGGTGATCGGCAAGATGCCGCTCGAAGCCTTCAATGGTGAGGCGCGCCGCTCGCTGGCATATCATGAAAAAGTCATCTCAGCGAGCAACATGGATTTTATGCATTCGCTCTCGGCAAACGTAAAAGTATGCGGTGATGCCACGCTTGCGCATGGCAGTCCGCGGGACCCGTTGTGGGAATATATTTTAAATGCGCTCACAGCGAGATTGAACTTTGATTATTTTGATACCCCCTGGTGCTTTGTAGGGCATTCCCACATTCAATGTATGTTCGTGTTGAATGATAAAAATGAGCGTGTAACTCTTGATCAGACCAGGCCCGATTCAACGGTTATGTTGCGTTCCAAGTTGATCCTAAACCCTGGCTCTGTAGGACAGCCGCGAGACCGCGACCCGCGCGCTGCCTACGCCATTTATGATACCGAAGCCCGCACCTGGACACCGCGCCGCGTGACATACAATATCCCCGAAGTGCAGGAGCGCATCCGTGCGGCAGGGCTGCCTGAAAAACATGCAGCACGCCTTGCGGAGGGATGGTAGGGGAGGGATGAATGGGGATGGCGGAACTATTTTCCTGTATTGTTCGTCCTGTTGGAAGAGAGATCACACCAGGTAAAAGGAGTAAGTCATGAAAAAAATATTGCCATTTAGTTTAATTCTCATTGCGGCATTGATTCTTGCTGCATGTGGCAGCGCCTCTGAAAACAGGTCTCTGACGGAGACTGGTTTTGGTGGTTCTGCCCCGCAAATGGATGCCTTTGAGCCTGCGCCTGCTGCGCCGGAAGCTGTGTATGAGCAATCCGCCGCAGCCAGTAATGAGGCGGGAGTCTCTGCCACCAGTGTTGACCGGATCGTCATTCAAAATGCTGACCTTGTAATTGTCGTTTCAGACGTGAAGGAACGCATGGAAAATATCCAGGTCATGGCCCAGCAAATGGGCGGATTCGTTGTCTCGTCCAACATCTATCAAAGTTACACCAGCGATTATGTCGAAGTGCCCGAAGCCCAGGTCGTAATTCGTGTGCCTGCCGAACAACTGGATGAGGCGCTCGAGCAGATCAAAAAAAATGTGGTTGAAGTGCAAAATGAAAACCGCTCAGGCCAGGATGTGACTGCCGAATATGTGGATTTACAATCACGCCTGAAGAACTACGAATCTGCTGAAGCCCAGTTGGAAGAGATAATGGATAATGCCACAAAGACCGAAGATGTTGTTAGTGTCTTCAATCAACTGGTATATTACCGGGAACAGATCGAACTGGTCAAAGGCCAGATGAAATATTATGAGGAAGCCGCTGCGCTTTCTGCCATTAGCATCCGCATTGTTGCCGAGGAAACCGTCAAGCCGGTTATGATCGGCAAGTGGGAACCACAGGGTGTGGCGCTCGAAGCAGTGCAGGATCTGGTCAATTTCCTGAAAGGCTTTGTAGATTTCCTGATTCGCTTTGTGATCTTCATCCTGCCCGTCCTGATCTTCATCTTTATTCCCGTATATTTGGTATTTATTGGTGCGCGTGCGCTCTTCCGAAAGATGCGCGGCAGTAAAAAGAAAGTACAGCCGCAGGAAGTGCCTGTGGAGAAGGATGGGAAGTAGGGGGTGGGTGATAATCAGTTTCCAGTGAACTAAAAAGAGAAAGAGAGAGTCTGCAAGTCGGCAGGCTCTCTCTTTTTTGCTATAATCGCTCCATGGAAAATTTAACCCGCGAAGCGCTTTCGCTATTTAATGTTCACCTGACGGGAAGACATATAATGGCGCTCGTTACCTTTGAACGCGAATTGATCGAGTGGAATCAGAAATTCAACCTGACCGCCATTCGGGACGTGGAGTCGATCCGCACCAAGCATTTTTTGGATTCCTTCTCCTGCGTGCTGGCGTGGAAAAACACCCCTCCGCTTCGCCTTGTGGATGTGGGGACCGGTGCGGGCTTCCCGGGTATTCCCCTGAAAATCATCTATCCTGCCATGCAGTTGACCCTGGTCGAATCAGTCGGTAAGAAAGCAAATTTCTGCCAACATATTGTGGATCTGCTGGGATTGGAACATGTGAGTGTAATCCACTCGCGCGCCGAAGACCTTGGGCAAAAGGCGGGACACCGTGAGGCGTATGATTGGGCTGTGGCGCGGGCGGTGGCAAATCTCAATGTTCTAAGCGAATATCTGCTCCCGTTGGTTAAAGTTGGCGGGATGGTCCTTGCGCAAAAAGGAGAAAGCGGACCAGCCGAAGCACAGTCCGCTGAAAAAGCAATGGAATTATTGGGTGGAAAACTAAAAAAATTGGTCCCTGTCAATTTGCCAGGTGTTGCAGACGATCGTTACCTCGTCCTGATGGACAAAGTCGCTGCCACGCCGCCGAAGTATCCGCGCAGTGCGGGAATGGCGGCGAAGATGCCGTTGGTTTGATGGGCATTCGTAAAAAATTTGTGATTAACAGCTTATCTCGTTCACAATTGTGATCCTGTCTTCCTTGTTGGGGATGATGCACAAAAACTCAAACGGTTCTCTACCGATATTTTCGTAATAATGAATTTCACCAGCGGGGATGAAAACCACATCGCCCGCTTTGACTTCATACGAATTTTCACCAATGCCTATCTTCGCGTGTCCACGCAGGACATATTGCTCATGTTCCACGCTGTTGGTGTGAAGCGGCATCCCGCCGCCAGGGAGCATGGAAAATTTCCGCAGAGCGAAGTTGGGTCCTTCCTGCGATGAGATCAATACTTGAATGGTTGTGTCTTTTCCTGCAGTGACATTTTTGGCTTCGACTTCGTCTGAATGTTTGATGGTCATGGTTCACCTCTTCCTGATATGGATGTAAAAATAGGCTGCTTCACTTACACAATGAACGGATTGAAATTTGTATCTTTGTCGTAGACGTCTTCGTGCTCGGCGCGTTTGAGGAAGTTGACCACCGCGTAGGTGACGGGAGTCATCAGGGCTTCCATGCTGACTTTGAAAATGTAATTCGAGAGGGTGAGCGTGAGAAACAAACTCCACGGGAAAACATGAAAGGTGGAGGCGATTATAACGAAAATAAACGTGTCAATAAATTCGCCAATGAGCGTGCTGCCGATGGTGCGTGACCAAAGCCAGCGTCCGTTTGTCAGAATTTTCATTTTGGCCAGCACAAAGGAGTTGCTGAATTCACCAAGCCAGTACGCGGCAAGACTGGCGAGGACGATCCCGCCGCTGCTCATACCGCCGAGGATGGATTGATAGGCAGTATCTCCCGCGTACCCCTGCCACGTGGATTCGCCTGGCATTCTGGCGATGAGCCAAAAAACAACTGAGGCGAGAGCCAGCGAAAAAAAACCCGTCCAGATGACGCGGCGGGAGCGTTTGTATCCATAAACTTCGGTCAGAATGTCTCCGAAGATGTAGCCGATGGGGAAGAGGATCGTGCCCGCATCAAACGCCATGCGGATGCCGAAGATGCTAAAGCCCCAGTCCACAATTTTTGCGGAGGAGGCGATGTTGCTGATGATGAGGACCGCAACAAAGACACCGAGGATGATGTCGAAAAAACGGTAGGATTTGGTCATGCGGGGGATTTTACCGCGATTACAACCCGTGCCGAATTGCAATCACAGCCACAGGGGCTCTGTCAGAGGCGTCTGGTTTTTCGGGAATCTCGCTCCGCACCGTGCCTTCGGACAAATGTAGTTGATTGGCGATCCCGCTGTTGTTGATATCCCTGGCAATCACCGAAGTGCATCCAGTTCGCGCTCGGCACGTTTGTGCATACCCATCAGTTCACCGCGACCTATTGGGTGCTTTGATCTTGTGTAAAAAATAATTCCGGTATCCTGGATGATAAGTGCGGTCTGACCGTTGCTTTCCGAACGGACGGGGAAATTTCTAAACGTGAGTGATCGACAATATTTTCAATGGCTTCTTGCGTGACGCGGTAGATGGTCTGTTCTACGTCAGGATTGAGGGAAGCCATGGGTATATTTAATTAGTGACTGTCTCCTGCAGTCTCAGAAAAATTGGACGTTGAATCTTGACAGACTTGGTATAATTTACGCCCTATGGATAAGAAATATCATATCTGGACCGAAGGGTGTCAAATGAATGTCGCCGACTCACAGCGGGTTGGTTCTTCGCTTGAGCATCTTGGCTACACCCTCACCGAAAAACTCGAAGAAGCGGACGTGATCGTTTTGAATACTTGCGTGGTGCGCCAGTCTGCCGAAGACAAAGCGTACGGGCGTGTGACTTCTCTTGCACCGTTGAAGAAGAAAAACCCAAAGCTTGTCATTAATTTGATGGGCTGCATGGTCGGTGTGCGCGGCGCCGAAAAATTGCGCGAGAAGCTTTCATTTGTAGATGTCTTCTCTCCGCCTTCTGACCCGGGTCCCTTGATCTCACACCTCACCCAGGGCGAAGTGCGCTCGCTGGAAGACGCGGAAACCACCCGCCGATTCCTGATGATGGATGATGAGCTGATTCTCCCCGTTGCCGAGCAGGGTAAATTAGTTAGTGCGCATGTGCCGATCGTCTACGGCTGTTCACATGCCTGCACGTTTTGTATCATCCCATCCAAACGCGGCGGCGAACGTTCGCGTCCCGCTGCAGATATTGTGTCAGAAGTTCGCTCGCTTGCGCGGCAGGGTGTCAGGGAAATTACTTTGCTTGGGCAAATTGTTGATCGTTACGGCAGGGATATCCCTGACGGCCCCAACCTCGCGGCGTTGCTGCGTCTTATCCATCAAGTCGAGGGGATCGAACGCATCCGCTTTTTGACTTCGCATCCAAATTATTTTGGTGATGACCTGATCGAAGCCATTGCCGGGCTTCCGCGTGTGATGCCGCACATCGAACTGCCAATTCAAGCGGGTGACGACAAAGTACTGGCGGACATGAAGCGCGGATACACCCAGCAGGATTATCGTGACCTTGTCGCAAAGATCCGCGAGCGGATTCCGGATTGTTCGATCGCGACGGATATTATCGTTGGCTTCCCTGGCGAGACCGAAGAGGAATTCATGGAAACCTACCGTGTCCTTGCTGATTTGAAACTGGATGTTGCCCACCTTGCTCGATACTCGCTGAGAGAGGGAACCGTTGCCACCCGCCGCATGGACGACAACATCAGTGATGAGGAGAAAATGCGCCGCTTCCGCCTCTTGGAGGATCTACAGGAACAGTTGGTCACTGAGATCAATCACAAATATTTGGGCCAGACGGTGGATGTGTTGTTTGAAGAAAAGGTCAAATACCGTTGGAAGGGACGCACGCCCACCAACAAAATTATCTTTGTCGAGTCGGAGGAAGACCTGCGTGGCAAGGTGATGCCCGTCACTGTTACATGGACGGGTCCGTGGTCCATGCAGGCAGTATTGAAATAATTATCATGCAGGTCGCGGATGAAGCGTGACCTGCATTTTTTGTGGCATAATCACCCCATGGCGCACTCAGTGGTTGTGATCGGCGGCGGTCCTGCGGGGCTTATGTCTGCGGAAATATTAATTCAACATGGGGTGAAAGTGGATGTGTACGATTCCATGGCATCCTTGGGGCGCAAGTTTTTGATGGCAGGCAGGGGTGGATTAAACCTGACGCACTCGGAACCGTTTGACCAATTTGCTTCCCGTTATGGAGATCGCCGTAACAAAATTGAGCCGATGCTTGGATCATTTGGCCCCGATGAATTACGCGAGTGGGCAGGTAGACTTGGAATCGAAACTTTTGTCGGCACGTCGGGGCGTGTATTTCCCATTGAAATGAAATCCAGCCCGTTGTTACGGGCGTGGTTAAAACGCTTGACTGATGCAGGAGTTATATTTCACCTAAATCATAAATGGCTGGGTTGGAATGTAGATCGTTCACTTAAGTTTGAAACGCCCGAAGGCGAAAAATCCATTCAGGCAGATGTGGTAATTCTGGCTTTGGGTGGCGGCAGTTGGGCAAAGCTCGGCTCGGATGGGGCATGGGTCAATTGGCTGGATCAGGCCGGGGTGGAGATCAAGCCGTTGAAGCCAGCCAATTGCGGATTCGACGTCGCCTGGAGTCCGCATTTCCGCGAACGATTCGATGGCCAGCCGCTCAAGTCAGTGGCGCTGTCGTTTGGTGGGTTCCATCGGCAGGGAGAGTTTATCGTCACAAAAGACGGCGTGCAGGGAAGTTTGATCTACGCGGCGTCGGCGTTCATCCGCGATGAGATCGAGGCAAAGGGTGGTGCCATCATCACGTTGGACATGTCACCAGACCGCAGCGAGGAATGGCTGGTTGAAAAATTATCCAAGCCGCGCGGATCGCGCTCGATGGCGAGTCATCTTGAAAAGACAGTGGGTTTGAAAGGCGTGAAGGTGGGACTGCTGCATGAGTTCATGCCAAAGGAAGATTTTGTGAATGTTGAAAAGCTTGCTTCGTTTATCAAGCGCATGCCTATCCCTTTGATCGCGCCGCGTCCGCTGGATGAAGCCATCAGCAGCGCGGGCGGTGTGGCATTTGAAGCGCTGGACGAAAACTTGATGATTCGCAATTTGCCCGGAGTTTTTTGCGCGGGAGAAATGTTGGATTGGGAAGCGCCCACCGGCGGCTATTTGCTTACAGCCTGCTTCGCCAGTGGTCGCGCGGCGGCGGCAGGGGTGTTAAAATGGTTGACTGATGGGGTTTCCCCGGTATAAAAAGGCAATGATTAATCGGCTTTTCAATAGCCATACATTAACAAGGAGTAGACAGCCATGGATGACAGAATCAAAATACAGGAATTGATTGCTCACTTTGCCAATAGTTTCGATGTTAAAGATTGGGACGGGTTGCAATCCTGTTTCACCGAAATTATTCTCTCGGATTATTCCGACTTGCGCGGTACACCCCCTGAGAAAATTTCCGTCAAGGAATATGTGAGATTGCGCCGTGAAGGATTGGATCCCTTAAGGATCCAGCATCTGGTGAGCAACTACGAAATCAAATTTATTGATTCAGTCACAGCCACCTGCCGCGCTTCGATGGTCGTTTGGCGAAAAACAGAAAAGGATGATTTCATCACCCATTGCATGTATACGTTCAAGGTGGTTGAACAGGATGCAAAATGGAAGATCTGCGAAATTGCGCAGAAGGTTTTATGGAACGAAGGGACTTCCGCCATCTATAAAGGCGCAAAGAATTAACCATACGGTAGATTGCTAAAGCTGCCGAGCTTGGCGTAGAATCCCGTGGGACGACAGCAGGAGTGCCGCGGGTGGAATTTTCTTTTAAACATTTCAGGCTGTTAATAATTTCCATGAAACGATATTATTCCAGGCAGGATCTCTGGTCACTTTTTTTGATGTGTGCCTTTCCACTGCATTTGTGGACGTTACTGCTGGCATTTCGTGACATATCCTGGGTTGCAGAAC